>Ga0302140_10000139_pt1 | contig 83062 bp, 59 predicted proteins | sample I_Bog_E1_1_FD_202095 | JGI IMG/M metagenome (GOLD analysis project Ga0302140, IMG submission 202095) | Peat permafrost microbial communities from Stordalen Mire near Abisko, Sweden - I_Bog_E1_1 | ecosystem: Environmental > Terrestrial > Soil > Wetlands > Peat | place: Sweden: Abisko, Stordalen... | reverse complement strand
AAGAGGTGCGTGGGCTGAACGCATTATAAAGAGGTCGAGGGTCGACAGATGCACGAGGGCGTCACGATTGTTGATCGGAAGGACTGACCCGTTTGCGATTGGGAGCGCTGCGGCGGCGGTGAAGGAAGCACTTGCGACAGGTTGGACATTCCCAGGGGTAAAAGCCGAAAAGAGGATAGACGGACTGGCGCATGAATCCGACGCGCGCGATGCGACGGAGGGATACACCACAGAGCTTACATTTCAGGTGAGCTTGATGATGGTGCGACGATAACTGTTCATCCCGCCGTTCGGACAAGTTAGTGACCACTCTCAATCCCTTTCGATGAGCCCGGTCGAGAAAGTCTGTCAGCGACGCGCGTACACGGCAGCCCGCCGTGCCGTGGGCAAAAACGATAACGGCGGGTGTTCAAAACTTGAGGACAGAGATCTCGTACGAATTGTAATTGCAATAGTCGACGAACAACGAGGAACTTTAGGATTCCTTTTTCATGATAGCGATCACGCGCCGACTGCCGATCAGGAGCGGTTAGATTGTGGGTCGGCTGCGAGCCTGGTGAGGGCTTGGCGGGCCAGATCGGCGACCGCTTTGGCGAGGGTTGGCGAGGCATTGAGGGATTCGGGGCGTTCGAGCCTGATGCCGAGCTTGGCGGCGTAGTTGCGGAAGGCAATGTCGACGTCGTAGAGGATTTCGACGTGGTCGCAGAGGAAGCCGATGGGATCGAGGATAAGGGCTTTGACGCCCTCGGCGGCGACGGCATCGAGCATGCTCTCGACAGTGGGACCGATCCAGGGACCGCCGCTGGCCCCCTGACTTTGAAAGGCAAACCACCAGCGAGGAATTTCAGGGACCAATTGCGCGACTGACTCGGCGGTGCGCTTGGCATCGGTCGCATAAGGATCGGCGCCTGAGCCGGGCCAGAGGCGGGGTTGGCCCTCGCTGGCTTGCGGAGTCTGGATGGTGCGGCAAGGAACGCTGTGGGCGGTGAAGAGGACGGGAACGGGCGAACCGGTTTCGGCGCTGAGACGAGCGACGGCGGGACGGAGGCGCTCGGCAAAGGCTTCAGCGAGGAGCGGATGCTGTGCCCAGCCCTCGGTGAAGTCAATACGCAGGCCGGCGGATTCGGCTTCAACGGCGCGGCGATAAAGGCCGACGCTGGTGCGGGAATTTTGGGGAGCGAGACAGATGACGGCCGCTTCTTCGATGCCGTCGGCACGCATCTGGCGGACAACGTCGGGGATGTAGGGACGCCAGTTTCTCATGCCGACGTAGACGGGGATGGGGTGGCCGGATGCGGCCAATTCTGACTGGGCTAGTTCCGACTGCACGAGGAGGGCGTGCTCGATGGTGAGTTCGGTGAGGGGGCTGTGACCGATGAGCGAGTAGCGGTGCTGGATTTCGGTGACGACGGCCTCGGGCATGGGACGGCCGCTGACGACGTTGCGCAAGTACTCGGGAATCTGCTCGATGGTCTCAGGGGTACCGTGAGCGAGGAGGAGAACGGCTTGCTTAGGCATGGGGGGTCTCCTCGAGGCGGAATTCGCGAACCATGCGCACGACAGCCTGCACGTTTTCGACCGGCGTGGTGGGGACGATGCCGTGGCCGAGATTGAAGATGTGACCGGGGCGACCGGCTGCGGCGCGCAGAATTTCATTGACGCGGAGCTGGATGACTTCCTGAGGGGCGAAGAGGGTGATGGGGTCGAGATTGCCCTGCACGGCGTGACCGTGGCCGACGGCACGCCAGCCTTCATCGAGCGGCTGCCGCCAATCGAGACCGATGACGTCGGCTCCGGTCGAGGCCATTTCCGTGAGCAGGCCGGCGGTTTCAACACCGAAGTAAATGACCGGCACACCCATGGCCTGGACGGAACGCACGAGACGCTTAGAGGCTTCGAAAGCGTAGTCGCGATAGTCGGAGAGGCCGAGCGCGCCGACCCAACTATCGAAGATCTGGATAACGTCGGCTCCGGCCTGGACCTGGAGGCGGCAGTACTGCTCAAGGACGGCGACGATCTTGTCGAGCAAAAGGCGCCAGGCGAGAGTGTCGCCATACATCATCTGCTTGGTGTGGATGTAGTTACGGGACCCGCCGCCCTCGATCATGTAGCTGGCGAGCGTGAAGGGAGCACCGCAAAAGCCGATAATGCCAAGGCGGTCGCGGAAATGGGTAGCCACTTTTTGAATGGCGCGGGCTACATAGGCGAGGTCGTCGGCGCGGTCGGTGCGCAGGGCGCGGACGTCTTCAAGGGTGCGAACGGGATGGTGGACGACGGGACCTTCGCCGGCTTGAAACTCGAAGTCAAGGCCCATGGGCTCGAGAGGCAGTAGAAGATCGGCGAAGATGATGGCGGCGTCGACTCCCAGTTTCTCAGCAGCGGTGATGGTGACTTCGGCGGCGATGTCGGGCTGCTTGCAGATTTCGACCAGCGTGTGATGCTTGCGGATGTCGCGGTATTCCTGCATATAACGGCCGGCCTGACGGAGAAACCAAACCGGGGTGCGGTCGACGGGACGGCGGAGACAGGCGCGGATAAAACGGCTGCCATCCAGAATTGTGTCGGGGATGGCGTCGGGGGCAGGGATATTTTCGTTTGCTGCGGTCATGTTGATTCGATTTTAAAGGGATGCTTGCCGCGTGGTGAGGTTTTCCAGTGGATGTTTTGCAAGGTTGAAGCGGGGCAGACAAAAAACGGCCCCCGTCGTTGACGGGGGCCAAGTTGCCTTGGTTCTCTCTGTTACGAGAGCTTTATTGGCGGCCGGACGACGGGGTAGTCGTCGGCGCAGAAAGAGCCTCGGGGGAGGGGCTGCGCGGCGTTAGGGCCGCTCCGCACCATTCGAAGATACCGCACCCTGGGGTGATGCAGCATCTCGGGCCGCCAAACTGTTTTCCATCAACCGAATATGCACGCTGCTGATTCTAACCGGCTTGTTATCATCACTGCCGGCAGCTGGGACGTTGCCCAAAGCAACTGCATGTAAACGGAAGACGGGAATGTCATGTTCAACCAGGTAACGCTTGACCGAATCGGCCAACCGCTCTGAGTTTTCGATTCCAACGCTGCCATGTCCGGGAGCGTGGGCTTCAACTTCAACGATGTAACCCTGATGGCCGGTAACGCTGGCGACCAGATCGTCTAACTGCTTTTTGGCGTCAGCGGAGAGCACCCCAGTTGATCCGCGGAATGCCACGTCCAATTCGTTGACCTTGTGATACTGATCGATGCCGGTGACCTTGGCATTGAGCTGATCGACATGACCGGCAGCGCCCTGGGCTACGGTGTTAGCATTCTGGGCCTGGGTGCCGGCTGCGGTTGCGGTCTGGTTAGCGGCATCGGCAGTCGACTGCGCCTGGTGGATACCGGCCTGGGCGCGAGAGTCGACATCACGGATGTCCTTGGCGTTCTTGGCGTTTACTTCATCCAGTTCAGTGAGGCGGTCGTTGATGGGGTCAGTCTGCTTCTTCACCCATTTTTTGCGGGCCATGGGGTTAACACGTCCCCAGAACCCCTCCTTCGACTGTGTCGTCAGCGGTGCTGCCGCCGGGGAGGGCTGCGTTTGAGAAGTCGAAGGAGAGGCGTCCTGGGTACCCGCCGCCGCAGGTTGCGATTGAAATGCACTTGCCGGAATTACGACCGCAGACGCCAGCACGAGTGCGGCAAGCTGTCCGGGAAATGAAATCCGAGCATTTGCTCTCATTAAAGTAAACCTCTTGTTTGAAACGGTCTCCGCGTAAGATTTGCGGGAAGAGCGATGAACCTTGCTCGCCCTGTTAGTAGCAATGGGCGTGCCAAAGGCATTGGAGATTTGGAAATTGAGAGGACATTCATTTGATTGGACTTATACAACTCTATTGCAGGCCAAGTCGAAATCTATGAACATTGAACTGTGACGAAGCATGTAGTTTTTACCGCCAAAGGTAACTTCTACAGGGTAATCATGGCGTAATCGATGGATTATTGAGCGTCTACGTGAACGATTTTGACCTGCGGATAGGCACCGTCCCAGTCGGGGTTTACGGCGTCAAAGATGAGCCTGAAATCGCGCTCCTCGCCGGGTTTGATCGGCGACGCCGATATGGGAGCTAGATCGATATACGGGATTCGCATGCGGATGATCTTTATAGGCTGGGTTTCGTTCTGAGCAACTTCCTGGGCGGGATTGCGAAAGAGGACCTGTACGCTGATGCCGTTGATGGTACGTTGGCCGTGGTTCACGATGTGGCCATCAAGATAGGTGACTTTGCCCCCGGCCAGATTGCCGGACTCGCTCATGACCAGATTGGATAAAGGCAGGCTGGCGGCGTAGGGGTCGGGAGCGGCGGCGATGGGCGTGACCTTCACGCTGCTCTTTCCGTGCTCCATGACAAAGATGACAACCGTGGTCGCGAGAATAACTACGCCTGCGGCAATGGCCATGGGGAGCCAATTGCGCTCTTTAGGGGTCTGGAGAGGGATCAGTTCGGGACCATTGCTCACGTCAGGATTTTACACCCGTTACTAAAGGCATACCCACATCTTCACAATCCACAGAAAACGGGTGCAGAATTCAACCATAGTTGACGATGAGGGCAACAGGTCGCAAGCCCGATACGATTTCAAGAAACTTAATGATTCAGCCGAATCGCCGTGCTTTCGCTGAGCGTCTAACGAAGTAAAGCAGAATTCAAGAACTTGAGACGCTTGAAGCGCGTATCACTTTGTCGAGGCTAACCGCAGTTACCACCAGAAAGGCAGGCATCCGTGCAATCCACACCGCACTCCCCAACAACGACACTGCCGAGTTTGAATGAAAAATCAGTGCGCCCACGGCGCAGCGAAGACCGCACCTACCAGGCCATGACGGTAGGAGCTATCTTGCTGGTGCTGGCAAGCCTTTGGCTATTCTGAACTTTCCGCTCGCGTAACCATCCAACGCTGTAACAGCTTCCCTTTTGCACGAAATCGTGCGAGATACCTCAGCCGAACCGCGCCTTTTTTACGGATTGGCGGAAGTCTTCGCCTGATAACTCAACCCGTACGCACATTTCAGCAAGGCGGGATCGCATACGGTCCCCGATGCGGTCGCCGAGCGTCTGCTCGCGTGCGGCTCGCTCGGGATCGGACATGCCCCCGCCCGCGGCTGGAAGGTCGGGATAGTTCGTCGTAATTATCGTGGTCTGGCGATCGTTATAGCGGGTATTGAGAATGAGGGCAACCGTGTCCCATACCCACTCATTGGGCTTTTGTGCGCCTAAATCGTCGAGAACCAGGACTTCCGCAGCGAAAACTGGCTTGAGCAGTTCCAATTCCGTGGTGCTCACCTGGGGGTTGTAACTGTTCTGGATTTTCTTGAGCAGTTCGCGATAGTCGCAAAAGAGGCCGCGCGTTCCGCGCTCCTGGACCAGGCGACGGAGCACTCCAACGGCGAGATGAGTCTTGCCAACGCCGATGGAACCGGTAAACAAAATGCCCTTGCCGGCGGTGTCGACCGGGTATGCCTCAACAAACTTGCGAGCGATGAGGTGAGCGTGTCCGAGCGAAGGATCGGCGCCTCGAAATGCCGTCTCGTAGCCATCCAACGAGTAATGGCGGTAGCGCTCTGGAATGTGGGCGGCGGCCAGGCGGCGCTCTTCGCGCTGCAATTCCTGACATTCACAGGCGCGAGAAACCCAAAGTCCGGAAGGCGCCATGACGCGCACCAAGCCGACCCCACCACAGATTAAGCAATCATTCATCGTCTCTTCCAGCGTAGCGCACTTGGGGTTGAAGAGCGACGGTGCGTTCTGAGGGGCCTAATGTGGAAAAGGATGATGACGGTTTGAAATCCTCTCGGGTGTAGACAAAGTGGTGTTCACTTTGAGCACGGCGCTGTATGACAAACGTAAGGCACCGTAAGACACGCGCGCAGAGTCTGTAAGACAACAACAAGGGCCGAATCACGGCCGGAGGACGGTGTGATTGCTTACAATCAGACCGCGCGGGAGATGCGAAGTCAAATGTAACGCAAAGAATCGCGCGATCAAGAAGATGGAGATGGTCTAGTGAATCGAATCTCGCTGCGAAATTTGCTGTTTTTAGTCGTTTTCGCGATGTTGGCCGTTGGATTCCGGGCGATGGCCCAGGAGCCGGGAAATGTTCCGGAGACCAAAGCGCCGCCTGCCCAAGCCGCACCAGCGAAGCCGGCCATTTCGGCCTGGGAATTGACACACGAAGAGCAGATGAAGGTCGATTGGCCGTTCCTGCGGAGATTCAAGGAGGATGATTTGAAACTGGGTCTGCCCGCTGCCGGAGAGAACCGGGTGGTTTTCATGGGCGATTCCATCACCGAAGGATGGCACTTTGATGGGCCGGCGGGATCATTCCCTGGCAAGCCTTATATCAATCGCGGCATCAGCGGCCAGACCTCGCCACAGATGGTTCTGCGCTTTCGCCAGGATGTTATCGCGTTGCAACCAAAGGTAGTTGTGATTTTGGCGGGAACGAATGATATTGCCGGGAATACGGGACCGATGACCGCCGAACAGACCGAAGGCAACCTGGCGTCGATGGCCGATCTGGCGACAGCAAATCATATTCGCGTGGTGCTTTGCTCGGTGCTGCCGGCGTTCGATTTTCCGTGGCATCCCGGGCTCGAACCCGCTCCCAAGGTAATCGCGATTAACAGTTGGATGAAGGCCTATGCTGCACAAAAGGGCTATGTTTATGTCGACTATCACACGGCGATGAAGGACTCGCGAGACGGATTGCCGCCGAGCCTGAGCAAGGACGGCGTGCACCCGTTGCCTGCGGGTTACGCGGTGATGGCGCCGCTGGTCGAAAACGGTATCGCGAAAGCGCTCGGACAATAAGGGGTTTCGCCGGCGGCAAATGTGCTGCCGCCGGCGAGTCAAGAGCACGCGGTCGGGAACTAGTTGGCGCTAGGCCCCGGAGCAGCAGCCGCGGGGGTTTCCGTCGCTGCAGGTGCTGCGGGGGCTGCGGGAGTGTTCTTCGACATGCTCCGGATGTAGTGAATGAGACCCTTAACATCGTCGTTCTTGGCGCGGCCTTCACCCTCTGGCGGCATCTTGTCTTTGCCGTTACGGATGACCGAGAAAAGCTGCTCATCCGTTTTGGCGGACAGGGCATTGGGGTTGGTCCAGTCATCGAGCTGCAACTTCATGTCGGTAGAGAGGTCGGTTTTTCCGTTTCCGTTGGCTCCATGGCACAGGGCGCAATCGACTTTGTAAATCTCTTTGACGTGCGCGGGGGCTTCCGAACCGGATTTGGAAGAGGTTGCGGCGGAGGTGCCCGCCTGAGGAACAGGCGCCGCAATGAGCGCAGGGCGATACCCTAAAAGGAGCACCGCAGGAACGAGGAGCAAGGGTTTAAGCATCGTAGTCTCCTCAGTTGCAGGTGTCGGGGAATGGCATCTGGCAGCTGGTTTGAAATCTGCAAGCCATTATAGGCCTACACGTTGGCCCGACGAGTGATGCTTAGAATTGCCAATGCGCGAAAACAACCATACAATAGAAGGATTGCAGGAAAGGTTCTTCGAGAAGATGCCCAAGGAAAAGATTCACCCCAACTACGCCGCGGTGCGGGTTCTGTGTGCCTGCGGAAACAATTTTGAGACCCGTTCGACCCACAAGGGCGACATACACGTGGAAATCTGTTCGGTTTGCCACCCGTTTTTCACTGGTAAGCAGAGGCTTGTGGATACGGCTGGGCGTGTCGAGCGGTTCCGCCGGAAATATGCCAAGGCCGACAGCCAAACAGCCGCCAAGTAGGGCGGGCGCGTGGTAAGATTATGGGCCCCCGCTAAGGCGGGGGCTTTTTCGTCCAGTGGCGTTAGGGAGCAACATGCGTTCGGTGCAAGTCCAACATTGCCGCAGCCGGGCGATTGACTTCCTTGAAGGCATGAAGCTCCTGAAGGACGATCTGTCGGAATTCAGGTACTCCTCTGCCTTGCTTGGCATTCACGGTGCAATTTCTTATTGTGATGCCCTCAGGATTGGTCTAGGAAGTGTCGAAATCTCTTCCGACGATCATAGAAAAGCGGTCCGAGAACTACGGATTCTGCTCAATAATCGACGTTTCGAAAAGTTGCAGGGAGTGGGGCATCTCGAGAGACTTCTCAGCAATAAAAGCAAAATTGCGTATTCTCGCGAGGCATCCGATCGAAACGATGTGGAGCAAATAGTGCAGCATGCTGAGCGTTTCGCGGCCTGGGCCGAGACGACCGGAAAGGCGCTGAAGATTGAGGGGTGGATCGATGCCTGAAGCGCCGTTAATTCAGCACAATTTGGGCAGGGCTAAAAATGCGTTGCAGGATTACCTGATACGCAAGTTGCACATCCCCAAGGTCTACCTCGATGCTGAGTGGAATGGCACTGTCGTGGATGTCCTCGCGATCGATCGCGCCGGAGTGGGTGATGTTCATGCGATACGGCTGGTGCCTCCTTTTGGAAGGTACATCGAGGATGGAGCGATGACGAAGATTGCTCAGTCGATTTCCGGTTCCATTCAAGACCTTATGTCGATTCCTAGTCACTATCGTTATTTCGCCGTACTAAGCGGGGATCCCGACAATCGCAAGTTCAGTCCCACAGAAGAACTTCAGTTTAAGTCGTTCGCTGATGATGGGGTTGGAAGAGTCGGCATTCTATATGTCGATTTCACGATAGAGCCACCTGTGGAAGTGAAGCTAAAGGCGGAGCGATTCAGATCTTCGAAGGAGATCACCGAACTGGCGGACCAGTATGTTGCCGATCATGTGGCGAACTGGGAAGTTCGAGAATAGTCGCGCGTAAAGGATTGGATGGCGGGCAAAGGTTTCACGGTAAATAAGGACTGGGACAATCCCAAGGAGCACGCGATGCCGGAAGCGGCACGGGTGCCTGCGGAAGTGCGTCTGGGCACGGTTCTGGTAAGCCCGGCAACGGTACTGGCTCCCATGGCGGGCGTGACGGACACGGTGTTTCGGCGATTCATTCGCCATGCCAGTTTGTTTTCGAAGACTAGCGAAGCCGATGAGTCGGGGATCGAAGCGGAAGTGAGCAACGCGCAATCTGGATGCGGACTGCTGATGACCGAATTCACCTCGGCGGACGGGCTGTCGCGGATGCGGGAATCGAAGCGGCGGCGCTACCTGACGTTTTATGACGACGAACATCCGATTGGGGCGCAGTTGTTCGGTTCAAATGCCGAGACACTGGCTGAAGCGGCCCGGATCGTCGAAGAAACAGGCTTCGATACCGTCGATCTGAACCTGGGATGCCCGGCGAAACGCGTGGTCGGATGCAATGGCGGCTCGGGGCTGCTGCGCGATTTGCCGAAGATTGGAGAGATTTTTCGCGCGGTGCGCAAGGCGGTCACGATTCCGTTCACGGTGAAGTTCAGGCTGGGTTGGAACGATGCGCAGATTGTATGCGTGGAGTTGGCGCGCATGGCCGAGGCGGAAGGGCTAAACGCTGTTGCACTTCATGCACGAACGCGCGAGCAGGGTTACACGGGGCAGGCGCGTTGGGAGTGGATCGCGGCGGTGAAGCAGGCGGTTGGAATTCCGGTGATCGGGAATGGCGATATTCGAACGCCCGAAGATGCCGCGGCGATGGTGGCGCACACGGGCTGCGATGCGGTGATGATCGGACGCGCGGCACCGGCAAATCCATGGATCTTTCGGCAGATTGCGCAGTACACGGCATCGGGCAGTTATGAACGGCCGACGGCGGAGGATCGCTACCGCATGATTCGCGCCTATTTCAAGATGCTGCTCGATGAGGCTGCGGCCACGCAATCATTGCCACGTGACGGGCGTATGGGCGAAACGGCTGGAAAGATGAAGCAGTTTGCGTCCTGGTTTACGCATGGAGTGACGGGCGGAGCGAAGTTGCGTGGGGCTATTTATCATGCGAAAACTGGCGAGGCAGTGCTGGCGGAGGTCGACGCGTTTTTTGCGGCCCAGTTAGCGGGCGATGCGGACGTGAATGACGCAACGGAGTGCGGAGAGGCGCCGGATTTTTCGAGCGCTGCGATGGCGTGCGACTAAAGATCCTTGACACGCGGGCTGCGTTTGTATCCCAGAATTCCTATTGAAATTTATGCGACGGGAAGGCGCACAGTGGCGATGGCGCCTTCGCCGTCATCGCGATTGACGAGACGGATTTCTCCGCCGTGGGCGCGGGCGATTTGCTGCGCTAATGCCAGGCCGACGCCGCTGCCTTTTGGCTTGGTGGTGTAAAAGGGCACGAAGAGATTTTCGCTGTTGGCGATGCCCAGGCCGCGGTCTTCAATGTCGATGAAGACGCTGGAATCGGCGACGCGCCAGCTCAAACAAACAGAATTTCGATGGTTGGCAAGCGTGGCGTCGACGGCATTGGCGAGCAGGTTGATGAACATCTGCTCCAACTGATCAGGATCGGCAAGCAACATGGTTTGTGGACCTGTGTCGAGTTGCACCGAGACTCGCTGCTCGAGTAGCACGACTTGTTCAAGGAGCGGGGCGAGAGCGACGTCGCGCAGATGAGGCGGCGGCAACTGCGCCAATAGGCGATAGGACTGCACAAAGCGATGCAGAGCGTCGGCGCGGCTCTCGATCACGCCGAGTCCGCGACGAAAATCGCGAATCGTGTCGGCATCGCCTTCCATGTGATCGACGCGCGCCAGCAGGCTGCCTGCGATGGACTTGATCGGCGCCAGCGAGTTAGAGAGCTCATGACCGAGTACGCGAATCAAGCGCTTCCAAGCGGCTTGTTCTTCTTCCTGAAGCGGCAGGCTCACATCGGCCAGCAAGAGCAAAGTATGCGGCTTTCCGTCTTGACGAAAGACGGCTTTTCGCAACAGCCAGCGAGTGGGTTTGCCGCCGAAGGAGTGGATGGTCTGGTCTGACGAGCCGAGGAGCGTATCGAGTCCCAACTCGCGCGCAGTGCGGCCAAAACAGCGCGCATAAGGCCGACCGAGTAATTGCACTCCGGCGGTGTTGACCAGTTGCAGCAGTTCTTCACGATCGAACGCAAACAGCGGCGCGTGCATCACCTCAAGGATGCGAGCCAGAAGTGCGGTGGCCTCAAGCGAGCGCACGCGCTGCTTCTGCAACAAGTCGGCGAGCGCGTTGACCTCGGTGGACAACTCGCCGACCGCATCGCGTGCGTTGGCGCCTCGAGCACGGAAGGAGTAATCGCCTTCGCGCAGGGACGCAACGACGTTGGAGAGGGTCTGCAAGGGTCGGATCAGCCCCTCGATCAACGCAGCGGCGATGAGCAGAAGATAGAGCAGCAACGAGCCGCCGATGAGTAGCGCTGGCGCAGCGGTGATGTGTTCGCGGACAATGAGGATGGCCGCGAAGATCAGTGCCGGAAGTGCGAGAAGAAGGCTGTTGAGCCATGCGCGGCGCACGGCCGACTGCCGGTGACGACGGCGATGCTCACTGCGCTCATAGGCCATATTTTTCGATGCGGCGATAGAGGGCTGCGCGACTTAAGCCGAGGGCCTCAGCAGCCTGGGAGATGTTGCCATCGCAACGGCGCAGGACCTTGCGGATAAGCAGGGCTTCCACTTCATCGATGCTCATGTTTTCGAAAGATTGTGTCGCAGCGCGCGATGCAGCGATGGCGAGATTGGCGGGTTCAATCTCTTCGCCGCGACAGAGAAGGACGGCGCGTTCGATGGTGTGCTCGAGTTCGCGCACGTTGCCGGGCCAGGGATATTGCATCATCTGCTGCATGGCGGAGGCGGAAAATCCTGCAACCTGCTTGCGATAGCGGGTACGATTGCGGGCGAGAAAGTGCATGGCCAGCAACGGTATGTCTTCGCGGCGTTCGCGCAGAGCCGGCAGATGAATTTCTACCGTGTTGATACGAAAGAGTAGATCTTCGCGGAAGTTGCCTGCGGCTGCTTCTTCATCGAGCTTGGCGTTGGTGGCCGACAAAACACGCACATCGACGCGACGCGTTTGCGATGAGCCTACTCGCTCGAGTTCACCGGTCTCAAGTACCCGCAACAGCTTTGCCTGTTGACGAAGGGGCACGTTGGCAATTTCGTCAAGGAAGAGAGTGCCACCATTTGCTAACTCAAAACGGCCAATGCGGTCGGTGCGCGCGTCAGTAAATGCACCTTTGACGTGACCGAATATTTCGCTTTCGAAGGTGCCTTCGGGAAGGCCGCCGGCATTGACCGCGACCAGGGCCATGCGATTGCGCGGCGAAGCAGCATGAAGCAGCTTGGCTACGATTTCCTTGCCGGTGCCATGTTCGCCGGTGATGAGCACGTTGGCGTCGGAGGGACCGACCTGCCCGATAAGTTCCAAGACAGGCTGCATGGAAGGCGCTCCAGCGACGAACTCGGGCATGCCTTCGGCGCGGAGGAGACGGTTTTCCAATTCCAGTTGACGAGCGCGACGGAGAGCTTGATGCAACTCGGCATGAACGCGAATGAGGCTGAGGAGGCGTTCATTTTCCCAGGGCTTCTGAATGAAGTCGCGGGCGCCGCGCTTGATGCTTTCGACGGCAAGGTCGATGTTGCCCCACGCGGTCATGACGATCACGGGCAGGCGCGCATCCATCTCCTGAATGCGCGCCAGCAGATCGAGACCTTCCTTACCAGAGGTGGTATCGCGTGTGTAATTCAGGTCGATGAGCAGCACATCGTAATCACTTTGCCCCAGGGCTTCAAGGAGTAACTGCGGTGAGCGCACAGAGTCGACATGAAAGCCCTGCGGCTGAAGCAATAGTTCTACAGCTTCGAGGATGTGCGGTTGATCGTCGGCAACCAGGACCCGGATTTTTTCTTGCTTACTAGCGATGACTAGCCTCCGCTACGCACATGTAAATCAGACAAAAGACATTTGCTCATTCCCACCCTTGTCCGCAAAAGGCGCGGTCAAGGATGGGGCGCCCCAACAGTATTTACCTGCCAGACCAATAGGCCCACCAGTCATTCTACGGCTCGTGAGTGACCACGCCGGTCTTAGCGTCATCGATCGAGACGCCGGTCCGTTCGAGCGTCGCTCCAGTGGCGCGCTGAATATCGACCTTGGCCTTTTCATACAGGTTCTGCGCGGCGAAGAGAGCAGACTCGGCAATCGCCAGTTGGTTTTGCGCTACCAGCGTATCGTAGCTGGACTTGGCGCCGAGCTTTTGTTCCTGCTTGGTGATGTCAAACGTGCGCTGGGCCAGGTCGCGGGCCTTTTGCGATGCTTCAACACGTGCCTGTGCCTGTTGCAGCGCGAACTGTGAGTTGCGGACATCGAAACGGATGTTCTTTTGCTGTTGCTCAGAGGCGATCTGGCTCTGGCGATACGTCAGCACGGCGCGGAACTGATCGGCCTTGGCCTGACGGTTGCGCAAATTGATGTTGAGCGTCATGCCCACCTGGTATTCAGGTGAAGAATAGTTGAAGATATTCTGGAACATGCCTGGGAAACCGTTGGGCAAAGTGGTGGCGCACTCCGCACCGAGAGAGCAATAGGGGTTCGCTGGGCCAGCGGTCCCGGCACCGGAGTAGAAGCCATAGGTATTGAGGGTCGGTAGAAGCTCACTGTTGATGTCCTTCAGAGACTGCTTCTGCACCTCGGCCGACATCTTGTAAATGGTGACCTCGGGACGGTTCTTTTCGGCGTCGGCGATCAAATCGTCAATGGACTTGGAAACGTTCGAATCGTCTGCGCCCTTGAGATTGAGGGGAACAACGGACATTTCATCGATCAATGGATCGTCGGTCTTGGTGAGTGCGTTCTTGATCAGCAACTCATTAAGACGGAGAGTGGCCCGCGCAACGGTGAGGTCGCCTTCGCTGGTAGCTACTGAGGATTGGTCCGTCATGACCTGCATGGCTGGAATAGCATTGAGGTCGAGCTGTTTCTGGTCCATCGTGAGGGTCTCTTGCGCGAAGGAGAGTGAGCGCTCCTTCACTTGCTCATCCTCGTACGCATTCACCAAGTCCCAATAAATGTTCTCTACCTGGGTAACGGTGGCGATGACCTGCGCTTTGAATGCGAAGTCGTTGATCTGGGCGTTGCGCTTGGCGATGCGGATGTAGCGCTCGTTGGTAGAGAGGCCGAATCCAGCCAGGAGGTTCTGCGTGATCTGTATGGCGAAGTTGGAATACAGATCAGGATTGATGGCGTTGTAGGGCGAGTTGCTGGTGGTGCGCTGTCCTAAATACTGAGCGGAAATGTTGGTGCCCATGGGGAAGGACTGGCTGTAATTGGCCTGGCCGACAATGGTGTTGGTTTTGAGAACCGTCGTGCCGACCAAAAACGGATTCGCCTCTTGTATGACGGTGTGATCGACGTCGCCCTTGAAGGTCAGGTAAGGATCGAAGGAGGCAACGGAGGTCCCGGCGCCAAGCGTCGATGTCACGATGCCGCCTGCACCGGCTGAGAATCCTGAACCGCTGGAACCGCCGCCCCCGCTGCTGGAGCCGCTAAAGCCGCCCTGCGTGGACTGCGAGATGCTGGTGTTGACTCCGTTGGCGGGGCTGCCGGCTTTAGTGCGCTGGATATCAGCCTGGGCGATGGGAAAGTTATAGCGAAAGGAAGCAATATCGAGGTTGTTTTCGATGGCGAGGGCGATAGCATCATGGAGCGAAATGTAGAGCTTTCCATCGCGGATGAGATTTTGCAGGCGCGGTGAGTTGCTGAGGTCGAGCTCCGGCGCACCGCTGGGCCTGTAGGCAGAAAATATCTTATGCGAGTGCGGCATTTCAATGTGGAAAGGCCGCGGTAGCGCGACCGACTGGCTCTGTGACTGCTGCATCTGTTGCGCCAAGGTAGGGGGCGGGGTCGCCGTGTTGTTCGTCGCGGGAATGGGGGCGGATGGCGGGGCTTGAGGCTCTTGTGCGGAAGCAAGGTTGACCTGCAGAAGGAGAATCGCGGCAAAGGCGATCATGCGCGTGCGCAAAGAATACGTGGGACGAAGGTTCATTCGATTTTCTCGCGATGCATTGGTTTGGGAATCGTTCACTTTGCAGTTACCTCCGGAGCCGGCTCTGTGACTGCCTCATCGCGTGTGAGCCAGCCGTCGCGCAGTTCGAGAATGCGACTGCCATAGCGCGCGTTTTCTTCCGAGTGAGTCACCTGGACGATGGTCGTGCCCTGGCGATTCAGTTCGCGGAACAGGTCCATGATTTCGCGCGCTTGCGTGGAGTGCAGATTGCCGGTAGGCTCATCGGCTAACAGCAATGCCGGCGCATGGACAACGGCGCGCGCAATGCCGACTAACTGCTGCTGGCCACCGGAGAGTTGGTTAGGAAATAGATCCTTTTTGGCGACGATCTGAAAGCGGTCGAGGATATCGGCGACCATGCCCTGGCGCTCCTTCGAGGGGAGGTTTTTGTAGGAGAGCGGCAGGTCAATATTCTCGGCAACAGTCAGGTCGTCGAGCAGGTGATAGCTCTGGAAGACCATGCCAATCCGCTGGCGGGCAAGGTCGGCGCGCTGCTTGCGATTGAGCGCGTGCACGGGCGTTTCGCCGAACCAGTATTCGCCGAGCCAACTGTCGTCGAGCAAAGCAAGCACGTTAAGCAGCGATGACTTCCCTGCCCCCGATGGCCCCATGACAGTTACGAATTCGCCTTGCTTGATGGTGAGCCCGATGCGCCGCAACACCCAGGTTTCAGTGTGGCCGGTCTTATAACTGCGTTCGATACCTTTTAGTTCAATCATTGAAATTACTCCGATCGTAAAGCGAGAATGGGGTCAACCTTTGCAGCCCGGCGCGCGGGCAACCATGCTGCCACAAACGCCGAGATGGCAAGTACAAAGATAACCGCCGTGAAAGTGAATGCATCGTGAGCTTGCACGCCGTAGATGTAGCCGCGTGCCAAGGTCGTGGCAAACCACGCCAGAGTGCCGCCGGCAGCGAGGCCAATGACAACGAGGAGCAAGGCGCGGTGAAGGATGAGGTTGAGGATATTGGCTTGCGGTGCGCCCAGGGCGATGCGAACGCCGATTTCGCGAGTACGCTGCGCAACGGTAAATGAGAGCAAGCCATAGAGACCGACCGAGGCGATCATAAGAGCCAGCGCCGCGAAAGTCTCAAGCAAGCGAGCGATCAAAGTCTGGCTGCCGAACGAGTCTTCCACGGCTTCGTGGATGGTTTTCACGTCGGTCGTAGTGGCATCGGGGGCGACTTCATGGAGTGCTTTGTCGAATTGTGCACGGAGGGAATCGGCGGGAACCGCAGCGCGGATTGCGACCTGGATAAACGCGGTAGCAATTCCGTATAGTGGAGTGCCCGGCTCAGTCTGGGCGAGGCAGAAGTACATCTCGGGTTCTATGGAGTCAGTGACTTTAGCCTGCTTGACATCGCCGATCACACCGACAATTCTCATTTCAGCGAATCGACCTTTGCCCATACCAAAGGTGTGGCCGACGGGGTCCTTACCCGGCAAATACTTCTTGGCGAACGCGTCATTGATCACGACGACGGGCGGCGAAGCAGAGGAATCATCAGCGGTGAAAAATCGTCCACGAAGCATGGGGATTCCGAGCGCTTCAACAAGACCTGCGGATGCCAATCGACCGGCAAACATGGGAACATGGCCCTTGATGCTCTTGTTGTGGTCGAGATCGCCCGAGATCATCACCGCAAACTCAGCACGGAGCGGAAGTACTGAACTGAGAGCCGCAACCTCTACTCCGGGAATGGTGCGCAGGCGATCGAGCAGTGGCAGGTAGGCCGTGCGAACGATACTTGCCTTCTGCCCTGGCGTGCCTTCCATTTCTTCGAGCTGATGGGAACCACCATTAAGGATGATTCCGCCGGTGAGGACGTTCTGCTGTGCGAAACCCAAAGGCACTTGGCGCAACGCGTTGATAGTGCGAAGAAAGAGTCCCGCACCCACAAGAAACACCAGGGTGAGTGCGATCTGCGCCACCACGAGGGCTTCGCGAATACGGTTCTGACCAACAGACGCGGTAGTGTTGACGCTCTTGATGCCGGATTGCACGTTGCGGCCCAAGGCTCGCAGGGCAGGAAAGACCCCCACAAGAATTGCAGTGATGAGCGTGAGCAGAACGAGGGTGACCACCACGCGCCACTCGACGTGGACGTTCTCAGTCATGGGCAGATGACGCTCGATCTGCCGCCACAGGAGCTTGATGGCGGACTGGCCGAGCAGCAAGCCAAAGACGCTGCCGAGGATACTGAGCAACAGGCTTTCCACGATGGCTTGTTGAAACAGACGCGCACGGCTGGCACCCAGAGCAGTGCGCACGGCCTGTTCCCGAGAGCGCGATACCATACGCGCCAGCATGAGACTGATGACGTTGAGGCAGGCCAGAGCCCAGATTCCCATCACTACGCCATAAAGCAGAGCGAGGGGTTTGCGGGCGTGTTTGTTCAGGGACTGCTGGTAGCCGGTCACGCTCACACGGGTCGGCAGATCGTCGCCGCTCGGAACTTCCTTGGCAATGTTGGCCTGCGCCCGGCTCATCTGGTCGGCAACCTGCGCCGCCGCCATGCCGTCGGGCAAGCGCGCATAGAAGTCGCCGGAGAGTGAGTCTTCACCGCTCATGGCCGATCGATTAGCCGCAGTAATGGCTGCAGGCGTCCACACCTGCTTGGACTCGCCAAAGGGGAATGAGAAACTGCGTGGCATGACACCGAGGATGGTATACGCCTCGTTCTTGATGGTCAGCGTCTTGCCCAGGATGTGCGGATCGGCCGCGTAGAGTTTGCGCCAGACATCCTCGCCGAGAAGAATGACGCGGTTGCCCCCGGGATTGTTCTCGTTAGGCAGGAAAGCACGGCCAACGATCGGCTGCACACCGAGCATGGAAAGCACCGCAGCGGTCACCTCGCTCTGCACTACCTGAATGCGGCCGCCGGGACCGACAATGCTGACCGGCTGCCTTTCGAATGCAGGTCCGATCTCGACTCGCGCACCAACGGCATCCCGCAGCTGCAGCATGTTGGCGTAGGTCATGCCGTAGTAAGGCCGGCCACCTGCGAACTCCACTTTCACGATGCGATCGGGGTGCGCGTAGGGCAACGGACGCAGCATGATTCCGTTGAGCAGGGTGAAGACGGCAATGTTGGCGCCGATGCCGAGCGCAAGCACGCTGACCGCTGTTAACGCGAATCCCGGCGACTTGCGTAACTGCCGCAGCGCGTAGCGTAGATCCTGCAGAATCGATCGCATCTTTCGTATCCTTTCCCCGCATTCCTATTCAGTGCGCAAGGCACGCGTTGGTTCGACAGAGGCAGCGCGGCGCGCGGGCAGTGCCGCCGCAAACACGACCATCATGGCTGTTAATGCAACTGATGCTATGAGCGTGACGGGATCAAAAACTGTGACGCCGTAGAGTTGGCTGCGAAATAGCCGCGCGAGCGCCACGGTAGACGGCAGTGCAACCGCGGTCGCAATGGCCGCGATTACGATCATTTCGCGAACCACAAGCATGACGACGCTCGACCGCTGCGCACCCAGGGCCAGGCGCACGCCAATCTCACGCGTACGTTGTTCGGTTGAGTAGGCCAGCACTCCATAGAGGCCGACCGCGGCGAGAACCATGGCCAACACTGCGAAACCAATCGCGAGAAAAGCGAGGGCGCGCTCGTCCGAGGCACTGCGATCGACCTGCTCTTCCATGGTGCGCAAGCCGTCAACCACCAAAGTGGGATCGAGTTGATGAATGGTCTGGCGAATGGCTGACTCGACCGTCTCGGGCGGCTGGGCAGTGTGAAGATAGGCCGTCACTCCGGTAGGGTGGTTTTGCTGCAGATAGGGCAGGTAAACGGCTCCGCCTAGCGCAGTGCGCAGATCAGTATGCTTGGTGTCGCCTACCACTCCGACAATCGTTGTGTCGTATTTTCCATCTTCCGCTCCGCCCTCGGCAATCTGCCGGCCGACTGCATTTTGCGGAGTACCGAAGAAGCGCTTGGCAAATGCCAGATTGACAATTGCGACCTGGGGACGACCCTTCACATCAGCCGATGAGAATTCCCTACCCACCAAAAGCGGCTGATGAAGTGTGGCAAAGTAGTTAGGCGTGATGCGGGGTTGCTCGAAGGTCATGCGCTCGTCTTCAGCCGCTTTGTAACCCTGAATGGAAAAGTTTGAACCCTCCGAGTCGCCGGACAATTCGGGATCGGTGGTAGCTGCCACCGAAGTTATGCCGGGGATGCGGCTGAGTGAATCGATTGCGTTGGTAATAATCTGGGGAGTGCGGTCTTCGCCGTATCCGGAACTTGTCGGATCGAGGGTGAAGGTAACGAGGTGTCCAATTTCGAAACCAACTTGTTGCTGGCGCAGGTTATCGAGCGTGCGTACGAAAAGGCCCGCACCCGCGAGCAACATGACACTCAGGGCGATCTGCGCTCCGACTGCGAACTTGCGAAAATGCTGCGAGGCTTTGGAAGCGGTCCCGGAGTTTTGACGCAGCGTGCCGGCCAGATCGGGACGCATGAAATGGAGTACCGGTGCGATGCTAAACAGCACACTCGCGATTAACGAGATACCCAGGGTGAAGAGTAGTATGCGTGCGTCGATTGAAGTCGAGTAGGGTTCACTGCCGGGGTCGGCGCTGGTCATCAAGCGCACAAGCACGACCGAAACCATGGGCGCAAATGCGAGCCCTGCGGTTGCGCCAGCCAGACCGAGCAATCCACCCTCAACCAACAACTGAGAAATGATGCGGCTGCGCTTGGCGCCGAGAGCGTAGCGCATGGACATTTCGCGCGCTCGACCGGCGGCACGCAACAATAGCAGCGTGGCAACATTGATGGCGCACATGGCTACCAACAGACCGGCCATGCTCATGAGGATGATCAGCGGCTTCTCCAGATCGAGGCGGCCCGGCGAAAAACCCTTGGAGTCATCGATGACTTTAAGGTGCGACTTATCAAGAAAGTTGACTCTGAATCGATCGCTCGTGTGCTTGTAGAGAGTGAGTTCGTAAGCACGCAACGTGTGCCACAGCGGGCCAAGACTGGACTCCGCCTGGACGCGACTCACTCCAGGTTTAAGCCGTGCCACCAAGGTGAGGAAAGCCGACTGATGGTTATTGAGGTCGTCGCGCGGCGCCATCCACGGCATGGCTATTTCAAGCATGCTCATAGGTACGAACACGCCCGGCTTATAACCACCAATGGCCGAGTCGAAGTCTTCCGGACTCACACCGAGAACGGTGAAGGGGTGTCCATTTACCAGGACAACTTGTCCCACTATGTCGCGCACTCCACCGAAGCGCGTCTTCCAATAGCTGTAGCTTAATACCAGTACTGGATTGGAGTTCTTTACGGTGTCGTCCTGCGGTGTAAACAGGCGGCCAATCGTGGGTTTCAAACCGAGTAGCTGAAAATAGTTCCCAGTTACAACTTCGGCATCTTTGCTCTCAGCCTGATTGCGCCAGGAAATGCCAACACCGGTTTTATCGGCAGCGATGACGCCGTCGAAGACCTGGTTCTGATCGCGCAGGTCTTTGTACATGGGGAACGAAAAGTAGTTATGATGCCCCTCGGAGTCACCGCCAAAGCTACTCATCGATCCGGAGAAGCCGCCGCTCCATTCAAAGCGAACAAGCTCTTTAGGGCGCTCCACAGGCAACATTCGCAACAGCGCCTGGTCAAAGAGCGTAAAGACCGCGGCGTTCGCACCGATGCCGAGAGCCAGCGTAACAATCACCGTGATCGTAAAGCCCGGCGACTTGCGCAACTGGCGCACTGCGTAACGAATATTCTGAACGAGCGAATTCATTCGATCTCCTGGAAAAGTTATTCAGTACGCAAAGCTTCTACGGGTTCGACGGATGCGGCGCGACGCGCGGGAAGCCAGGCTGCGACTGTGGTGGCAACCGCGAGGACGCATAATGCCCCAGCGAGCGATAGTGCGTCGAGCGGGTGCACGCCAAACAACATCGACGATTCAAGGCGGCCCGCCGCAAACGAGAGAGCAACGCCAATCGCCAAGCCAATGGCGGCCATGCGCGCTGTGTCACTCAGCACCAGCCATGCGGTGGCTTCGCGCGATGCACCGAGTGCCATGCGGATGCCGATTTCGCGGCGGCGCTGCGTGACGCGGAAGGCGAGAAACCCGTAAAGGCCGACGACGGTGAGAGCCAGGCCGATGAGGCCAAGCGCGGTGACCAGTTCGGCCATCATCTGATAGTTGCCGGCGGAATAGCGAATCAGTTCAGGCAACGAGGTAAGCATCATGGGATCGAGCAAGGGGTTGACGTGAATCAACACCTGGCGCACAGGTTGGGCCATGCTCATCGCGTTTTGTTTTGTCTCAAGAGCGAATGTCATCTCGCCCATATTCGGCATGTGATCCACATACTGCTCAAAGGGAACGTAAATATAAGGCTCTGGCAATTCGCCGACACTGTTGATGACCGCATTCTCAGCAACACCGACCACCTGCGCATCGACATCTGGCTTAGTCAAATGTACTGTCTGGCCCATGGGATCGCGGCCCGGCCAGTACTTCTGCGCCATCGTTTGGTTGACGATCACGACAATGGCGCCACTATGGTCGTCTGCGGCGATGAAGCCACGACCGCGTACGATGCGCGTACCCATTACATCGAGGAAGTTATCGCTTATCGCATTGAACTTGATTTCTACTGGGTCGCGCAGCTCGGGATGACTGGGCAGCAGAGCGTGCACAGCGATTCCGCCTTCAGAAAGACTAAGGGGCGAGCGAATGGCGTAAGCGACGCGGCCAACTCCAGGGACAGCGCGCATGTTGTCAACAACGGTATCGCGGATGGGCGCTTCAGGTTCCTGCGTCCAGGCAAGCAGCACCTGGTTGCGTGTGATGCCGATCGACTGCGTGCGCGTATTGATGAAACTGCGCACCAAGGCTCCGGTTGAAACCAGCAATGCAAATGAAACGGCGATCTGAAGCCAGATGGCGGCGCGCCGCGCGATAGGCGTTTTCGCCGCAGTACGCGTGACGACAGCAGCCTGCAAAACGGGCAACAGTTCAGCTCGAGCCACTTGGCTGAGAGGCACCAAGGCAAGAAGCAACATGGTAGCCATGGCTAATGCGGAAGCCACGAAGAAGACGCGCCAATCGATCTGAAACGTCGTGTTTACCGATCCAACTTGTACCAACATGGCGGGCTGTTGAACGAGCAAATGCGGCAACAGCGCGGCGATACCCGCGGCCATCGCGAGTCCGGCACACAAGCCGAGTAAACCTAAGATGAGATTCTCAACAAGCAACTGGCGAGCGATATCCCAACGCCGCGCGCCAAGTGAGAGACGCAACGCCGCTTCGGGTCCGCGTATCAGGCCGCGCGCAAATAATAGATGCGCTACATTGACGGTAGCCAATAGCACTACGCCGGCAACAATCGCAAACAGGAGCAGGCCGCTGGTGCCTGCACCATTCAAGCGGTCCTTGAGATCGCTTACGGCGCGCGCGCCACGCCCATGATTGAGCGCGGGGTCAGCGGTCTCCCATCCTTTGGCGATGGCTGCGACCTGTTGATTGGCCTGCGCCACACTGGCTCCGGGCGCGATGCGACCGAGCACATTGAACCAACGGAATTCGAGCGATGCGAGATCATTTTTACCGAATCCGGCCGCCCATGTTTCGGTGGGCATCCACAGATCGCGATCGTCGTTGTTGTCCAGTTCGCGGAAGTCGGATGGCAACACGCCCCAGACGTCCACGGCGACACGCCGGTCTTTTCCGTGTAATAGCGTAATCTGTTGACCGACGATATTGGGGTTTCCAGCGAACTCTCGCTGCCAAAAGCTATAGCCGAGTATCACCCCAGGATGCGTGTGCAGCCGCGCCGAGTCTGCCGCGCTGAAGCTACGGCCAAGGATCGGACGCACGCCGAGCGCATCGAAGAAATTGCTGGAAACAACGTTGGTGAGTAACAGCGCGGTGGTGCCATCGCTGCGGGGCATAATGTTTCCGCGGCGCCCCACGGCTACTACGCTCTTGAGCGCGGTGGCGCGTTGTGCAAGCACCTGGAATTCAGAGTAAGTAAATGAGCCGTCGGATTCCTGCGGAGTGGTGGAGTAGATGCGCACGATTTCGCCGGGATGGGGAATGCGCAAAGGATGCAGCCAGAGTGCGTCCATGAGGCAGAAGATGGCCGAACTGGCGCCGATGCCAAGCGCCAACGTGAAGACCGCCGTCAGCGTAAAGCCGCGAGAGCGATACAACTGGCGTAGGGCATAGCGGATATCTTGCAGCGCATTCATGGCGGATCCTTTCATCGGGTTATTCTGTACGCAAAGCTTTCATTGGTTCGATGGATGCGGCTCTACGCGCCGGAATAAAGCCCGCGAACGCCGCACACACTGCGAGAATGGCTGTAGCTGCGATAAGAGCGAATGGGTCGTACGCGCCGACTCCGTAAAGTTGCGCAGCCATCAGGTGCCCGGCAACAAGCGATGCGGGAATTCCAAGCACCAGGCCCAGTCCGATCTGTACCAGCGCACCTGTGAGCACCATGGACACCACGCTTCGTCTGGTCGCACCGAGCGCCATGCGAATACCGATCTCGCTGGTGCGGCGAGCTACGAAGTAGGACATCACTCCGTATAGGCCGACCGATGCAAGAATGAGCGCGAGTATGCCGAACAGGCTTGTAAGGCGCGCGATCAAGCGCTCCTGAGTGAAATTCCCAGCGACTTGCGCATCAAGTGTGCGCAGGTCGGTAACAGGAAGATTGGGATCGATACCTGCCATGGTTTGACGAATCAATGCGTCAGCATTTGACTGCGGCCTCGAGAAGTTGAGCACCATGGAGTTGACGAACATCGACTGGACTTCGGTGCCGGTCATGCTCGGTTCCTTATACCCCGTGAATTGCTGGGTGAGCGGGCGCAGATAGACGGGACGCGCCGGTTCACGCGGGAAAGTCATCTTGAAGTCGGCGAAGACGCCTACGATTTCAAAGCTGCCGGAGTACTGAGGAAAGTCAATGCCGAAGTGCTGGCCGACGGGGTCCTGGTTGGGATAGAACTTCTTCACAAATGTCTGATTGACGAGCGCCACCTGCGGAGCAGCATTCGTATCGTGCTCAGAGAAATCGCGGCCGCGCACGATGGGCACGCCGATCGAATCGAGAAAGTGCGTGCTGACCCGATCCCAGGTAGAGCCGCAGTGGGCATTGGGGCCGGGCGCGGGATGACCCTGCTGGATCACACACTCGCCCCAGTTATTGCCTTCAAGAGGAGTGTAGATGGCCATACTGACATTGGCGACGCCGGGCAACGCGGAGTAGCGATCTTCGATCTGGCGATAAAGGCCGGGCACTTTGTCGATGGTGTAACCGGCGCCCTCGGGGTCGATGTGAAACACGTAACGATTGGGCGTGACAATACCGAATTTCTGGTTTTCGAGGTTGGCCAGCGACTTGGTCATAAGCATGGCGCCAGCCAGCAAGACTAGCGACAGCGCAGCCTGAAAAACGACCAGCGCCTTCTGCGGCATTGAAGATCGATCGCGCGTGGATCGATTGGTGCCGCGCAGTACATCTGCCGGCTGTGCGTGCGAGGATAACCACGCGGGGCCGGTGCCGAACAGTATGCCGGTGACAAGCGACACCGCAAAGGCAAAACCGAGGACGGTCCACGATGGACTGGCATCGACAGGCAGATGCCGCGCATCGGGAAATGCCAGCGCGAGAATAGTATGCGAACCGGCATAGGCAACGGCGAGACCGGCCAACCCACCGATGCAACTCAGCAGAATGCTCTCGGTAAGAATTTGCCCAATGACACGGCGGCGACTGGCGCCCATGGCCATGCGAATTGCAACTTCAGCGCGGCGCGTAGTAGCGCGCGCCAGCATCAGGTTAGCTATATTGGCGCACGCGATAAGCAGCACAACCGACGAAAGGATCATCAAGAGCTTGAGTCCTTTTCCGGTCTCGATCTGCAGGTTCTGAATTCCTCCTCCACCGGGGGCGAGAACCACATGCTGCTTGGGAATGATTTTGTCGCCGCCATTTGCCGTTAGCGACGGGCGTGAATAAAGCCACTGCTGCAAAGTGGAAGTGAGTTTCGTCTGCAGCGCCCCAATATTGGTGTTGCGGCGAACGCGGCCCAGCGGATAGAGCCAGTGCGATTCCTGATGATGCAGAATCGAACTGTCACCGCTCACGTAAGGCTCTGTGTGGAGGGGAATCCAGAAATCCGGTTGGTTGTCGGTGACGCGGTCCCCAAAGAATCCCGGCGGCGCAATACCAATTACGGTGAAGGGACGCGCCTGAATGTAAATCGTCGATCCTGCAATCGCGGGATCGCCGAGATATTCGCTTTGCCATGCCTGGTAACTCAATACTGTTGCAGGCGGCGCGGAAGGCGTGTCGTCGCTGTCGGCGAACACGCGCCCTTTATAGGCAGACACGCCGAGAGTAGAAAAGTAATTGCCGGAGACAAACTCGCCATTCAATGATTTCGCGAGAGCATTGCCCCGGCGAACGCTCCATCTACCCGTCCCCGCTTGCACTGCGGCAAGTTGCTCAAACTCCGGCGTGGCATTTCTCAAGTAGAGGTAAAGGTCGGTAGAGAAAATCGAGAAATCGCCAGTGTTTCCGGCATCGCCGGGAAATCCGCCTTGAACGCAGCAGTCGTCCGTGTCGCCGATGCGATAGAGCCGTGACGGATCGGCGACAGGAAGCGAGCGAAGAAGAATGCCCTGCACCAAAGTAAAAATCGCCGTGTTGGCGCCGATGCCAAGGGCAAGTGTGATGACGGCCGTCAAAGTAAATCCCGGCGACTTTCGCAGTTGGCGAATTGCGAAACGAATGCTCTGTAGAAGTGTCTGCATGTTGTCGAGGTCCTATTCTGTTCGCAGAGCCCACATCGAATGGATGGATGGACGCATTGCGCAGTAAAATCGCGATTGAACTATTCGCTGCGCAGCGCCCGCATGGGATCGAGCGCAGCCGCTCTGCGCGCGGGAATGACGGCAGCAATCACGGTCGCCAGCACCAACATCAGCGTGGCTGCGGCCAGCACCAGCGGATCGTACGGCTTTACCGCGTACAGTTGGCTGGTCATGGCTTTCCCGGCGCCAATGGCTGCGGGAATTCCGATGGCCAAGCCGATTGCCACTTGTAAGAATGCGCTGCGCAGCACCATGGCCAACACCGATTTGCGATCGGCGCCAAGGGCCATGCGAATGCCGATTTCGCTGGTGCGTTGCTCCACTGCGTAAGCGGTCACGCCATATAACCCGATGGCCGCCAACACCAGTGCCAGCGCACCGAATAGCAGCGTGAGCCGCGCGATCATGTCCTGCTGACCAAAGTCTAGATGCAATATCGAGGGGTACGCATCAAAGTCATTCAACGCCAGGTTCGGGTCGATCTCCGCCATGGCCTTGCGCACCTGCGTCTCAAGCGCCTCTGGCTTCCCCGGAACCCAGAGCACGATGTTTTCGAGGTAGTGCGCATGATTCTCGCCGTCAATGTCGTTCTGCTTCGTAAATTTGGTGTGTTGCACAACCGGAAGAAAGTACATGGCCCGATTGGAATCTTTGTAGCCGTACGTCAGATAGCGCATATCCCCGGCTACACCCACCACCTCGAAATCGCCGGCGTGAATCATTTCATTTTCGCCAAAGTGCTTGCCGATCGGATTCTCACCTTTGAAAAACTTTTGTGCGAATGCCTGATTGATGACGGCCACCTGCGGAGATGTCGCGGTATCGTGCTCGTCGATCGTTCGGCCCATCGTGATCGGAGTATTCAGCGTTTCAAAGAAGCCGGGAGTAATGCGCGTGAAGCTTGCATCATCGTCATCGCCTGAATGCGGCTCCGGCTTTCCCTGCACGCGAATGCCGTCATTCCAACTATCGCCGCTCATGGGCGCATAGGTCGCGCCGGCCACGCCCTTCACTCCGGGGATCTGCCGCAAGCGATCGAACAAGCGCCGATACAACAGGTCGAGTTGTTCCGGTTGATAGCCCGCCTGCAACTCATCGATCGAGGCCATGTAGCGATCGTTGGGTTCGAAACCGAATTTCTGATGTTCAAGATTGTGCATGCTCTCGGCCAGCATCGCCGCCGCACTGAGCAACACCAGCGACACAGCGGCCTGCCCAATCACCAGCGCCTTTTGATGCCACTTGGCACCGCCGCCGATTGCGCGATTGGCGCCGCGCAGAGCTTCTACCGGTTCAGCGTGCGAGGTCATCCACGCCGGAACGATGCCAAACAAAACGCCCGTGAGCAACGACACGCCGAAGGCAAATAACAACACCGGCATCGATGGCGTCGCATCGATGGGAACGTACTGGTGCGGCCCGGTGAAGGCCAGATTTAGTATCAGCTTCGTTCCTGCGTAGGCGACCACCAGTCCCGCAGCGCCGCCGATCACGCCGAGAGTAAGACTTTCGATAAGCGCCTTGCGCACCAATCGTCCACGCGAAGCACCAAGAGCTACGCGTAACGAAACCTGCTGGCGGCTTTTGAGTCCGCGAGCGAGTAGCAGATTGGCTAAGTTGGCGCAGGCAATTAGCAGCACGCAGCCGGCTGCAATCATCAGCAGGCGCAGGTCGTCTTCAAACTGCTCGCGCATTGACGTAACGCCGGCGCCACCGGGTGTGAGATGAAATTGCTGCTTGGGCAGGTATTCTTTTTCCTGCACGCCCATGTCGGCAAAGTGGCTCATCTGCCACTGGCGCAGTTCGAGCTTGAGCTGCGCTTCGAGTGCCTTCGGATCAGTGCCGGGGCGAACGCGACCAATGATGTCGAGCCAATTGGAACGCGGATCGTTCGAACGTTGCAGCTTTCCAAAGATGACTGGTTCCTGCGAAAGTGAAATCCAGATATCGGGCATAGCCCATCCGCGCAGATTCGCGCCAAAAAAACCGGGAGCAGCAACGCCGACGATCGTAAAAGGCTTGCCATTCATCTGGAACGCTGAACCCACGACCGTCGGATCAGAACCGTATCTCTCAGTCCAGGCGTGGTAACTCATCACCGCGACTGGCGCGGCGGCATCGCGATCATCGGAATCGGTTAGTACGCGGCCGATCCACGGACCAATTCCAAAAGTACGAAAGAAATTGCCGGAGACGAATTGGCCATTGCGCGTCTGCGCTGGATCCGTGGTGCCCGTGCGGCGAACGCCCAGACCGGTGTTGCCGCCTTGAAAGGCTGCCAGGTCAACAAAGGCCGGCGTGTTGTCGCGGAACTTATGGTAGAGCTCGTTATTGAAGAGAGAGAATTCCTCCGACTGCGTATACCCGCCCCAGCCACAGCAGTGGACCTTGCTCCCGAACCGATAGAGCTCTTCCGGCTTGGATACCGGAAGAGACTTCATCATGACCGCATGCACCAGCGTGAAGATCGCGGTCGTTGCTCCAATGCCCAACGCTAGCGTGAGAACCGCCGTTACCGCGAAGCCCGGAGACTTGCGCAGTTGACGGAGTGTGTAGCGAAGATCTTGGAGTGGGTTCGGGAGCGACATGTTTACGCCTCCACTTCGGCGGTGAGTTTGCGTAGTTCGTCTTCCGAAACAACCTTGCCGTCGAACAGATGCACTTCGCGCTCCGCGTGCTTGGCAAAACGCGGATCGTGCGTCACCATGCAGATGGTCGAGCCTTCGCGATGCAGATCGGCGAGCAGATGCATCACAGCTTCGCCGTTCTTCGAGTCCAAGTTACCAGTAGGCTCATCGGCCAGCAGGATAGAAGGCGAACCTGCCAACGCACGCGCCACAGCTACACGCTGTTGCTGACCGCCGGACAGTTGCGCCGGATAGTGCCTCATGCGATGCGCCATATTTACGCGCTCCAGGGCCTCTTTCACGCGCTTTTTGCGCTCTGCTGAGGGCATTCCTGCACGATATGTGAGCGGCAACTCGACGTTTTCTTCAACGGTGAGATCGCCAATCAAGTTGAAACTCTGGAAGATGAAGCCGATTTCCTGGTTGCGAATGCGCGAGCGCTCGCCAAAGCTCAGGTTCTCGACCGGTTTGTTGTTGAGCAAGTATTTGCCGCCGGTGGGCGTGTCGAGCAAGCCGAGAATCGACAGCAGTGTCGACTTGCCGCAGCCCGAAGGACCGGACATGGCCACATACTCGCCCCGCGAGATGGTGAGGTGAATGCCGGAGAGCGCGTGCGTCTCCACTTCGTCGGTGTAGAAGACCTTGGTGAGATCTTCGATGTCAATCAGCTTGTCGTTCATTGAGTCCCCCTTCGTCGGTGGTCGGTTATCAGTGGAGAGAGCCGTTCTCATAGTCTGGAAACGACCGCTCGCAATGCGCAATTCCCTGTTCCTGAATTTCTGTTCGCCCTTCTGATTCACTTATTCAAGCCGGATGCGATCTACATTGTCGTAGCGCGACATGTCCGAGAGGATGACAGTATCGCCTTCCTTCAAACCTTCGAGGATTTGAATCGCATTGACGGAGTTTCGGCCCACCTTGACGGGCACGCGAACCGCGCCTTTGTGATCGGGATCTTCCTTGAACAAGCTCAGCGTGGAGTTCTCGTTGCCCAGCGCCGGCCTGCCCACGTGGAGAACATCGGTCAACCGTTCCAGATCGATCGTGCCATCCACGCTCAGGTTCGGAACCGCACCCGCGGGTAACGGCCCATCGAGTGATACGTCAACGGTGCGCGTTCCGTTCACTACCGAAGGATCGATTCGTGTAACGTGGCCAGGAATGATGCCATTGTGCGTGTCGATCGAGGCCGGTTGGCCAATCTGGATGTCGCGCGCCTGGGTCTCGGCGATCTGCAACGCGGCCTTGAGCTTGTCGAGCTCGATGACCTCTGCCACTGAGGTGCCCGCAACTACATGCTGGCCCACCTGCATCGGAACGGGAAGCGCGGCGACGGCTCCGGAAATGCCCGCGCGGATCTGTAAATCGTGCGACTGCTTTTCATAGAGATTCAGCAAAGCCCTGGCCTGTTCCACCTTGGCTTGTGACGAAGCGAGTTGAACTTCGATTGCCTTCTGGTTCACATCGAGCTGCTGGATGCTGAGCTGATGTTGCGAGGTCAATTGATCGGCCGTGTTTTTCGACTTGTTATAAGCCACGCCTGCAATCACACCGAGATCAAACAGTGCCTTGTCGGTCTGCGCCTGCAACTGGTCCTGGGTGTAATCGGAATTCACCTGGGCTGCAGCAATTTTCTTGTCCATCAAGGTGCTTTGCAGCGTCGCCTGCAGGCTCTTGTAGTCGGCCTCCGCGCCTTTGAGCGCCAACTGGGCACTGAGCAACTGCTGCTCCAGTTGCGGATCTGCCAAGTCCATCAAAATGGTGTCTGGAGTGACCTTGGTGCCGGGCAATACCCTGATGCGAACGATGGTGGCGTCGGTCTGCGCGGGAATCAACTCGATCGAGTCCTCGCGAGGGACCAGGGTCCCGGTCGAACCCCTCACCTGGCGGATCATCGGTCCGCGAACGACTGTGTCCGGCCAAACCGTGGAGGCATCCACGGTCGGGGCAGCCGGCTTGAGCCGAGCTACCAGGAAAACTGCGGCGGCAATAACCACCACTCCGACGCCAGCCCATACGATCATCTGGCGTCTCTTCTTTAGCTTTAGGTCTGGGCGAGCGATATCCATCACGCCATAGCATTGCACTTGCCGTGCCAAAAGAAGGGGCACCGTGGATCACTGATATGAAAGCACTTGGCTTAGCGGGTTTGGCGGTTGCGGAAATGCCTGGGTGCCCGCTTACGACGTGGGTTGTCCGATATCGAACAGTTCGACGGCCAGTGCGACGGCGTTTCCTCCGCCCAGGCAGAGGGCTGCAATGCCTCGCTTTTTGCCGTGATTTGCCAAGGCCGTGAGCAGCGTTACCAGCACCCGCGCACCGCTGGCGCCGATGGGGTGACCGAGGGCCACGGCGCCTCCATAGATATTGACGCGCGCAGGGTCAAGATCGAGTTCCTGGTTGACAGCAAGTGCTTGCACACTGAACGCCTCGTTCAGTTCGAAGAGGTCGACGCTCGATAGCGGCCAGCCGGCACGCGCCGCCACTCTGCGCACGGCATCGATGGGAGCCAGCCCAAACCACTCCGGCTCCCTGCCAGCCGTGGCCTGGGCGCGGATGATGGCCAGCGGCCTAAGTCCTCGTTCCTGAGCGAGTTCCAGGCTTGTGACGACCAATGCCGCCGCTCCGTCGCTGATTCCGGGTGAGTTACCAGCCGTGACAGTTCCTCCCCCGTCAAATGCGGGCTTGAGGCGGGCAAGAATTTCAACGGTCGTTTCGGGGCGGATCGATTCGTCCGCGGAGAACGGTGGCGGAGCCTCGCCTTTCTTCGCTGCGGGGATCTCGATGGGCAGAATTTCGTCTCGAAAACGGCCTTCCGCGGTCGCTTTTGCCGCTCGGCGATGCGATTCTGCAGCGAATTCATCCTGTTTTTCGCGTGAAAACGCGTATTTTTTGGCTATTTTTTCTGCTGCTACGCCCATGTGGTAGCCGCGATAAACCTCCCACAGCCCGTCATAAATCATCGAGTCGACGAGAGTCCCATTGCCCATCCGGTACCCTGAGCGGGCCTGCGGCAGCAGATAGGGAGCGTTGGTCATCGATTCCATTCCGCCCGCCACAACCCATTTGGCATCAGCGGTTTGAATCGACTGGGCGGCCAGCGAAACAGCTCGCAAACCAGATCCGCAGACCTGGTTTACGGTCAAAGCTGCTGATTCTGGAGACATTCCGCCATTGAGTGCAGCTTGGCGGGCAGGATTCTGACCTAAACCTGCCTGAAGGACGCAACCCATAATGCATTCATCGATTTGCGCGGGCTCGATCCCGGCGCGGCGGATGGCTGCGCGGACCACCAGCGCTCCAAGCTGTGGCGACGAAAAGGGTTGGAGCGACCCCTGAAACTTGCCCACCGGCGTGCGAACCGCCGAAACAATGACCGATTCCTTCATCCGCGCTCCCTCGAAAGAGCCTGCAGGATATCAAGTGGGGCCTACGATTCTCTCTGGCTAAATTGCGACTCAATGGAATAGCTGTGCGGCCCGACGGGCTGCCGCAGGAACCAGATTGTCCGCCCGCCGTTGTCCGCCGGCACTCGCAATGTGTAGAGTTCTATGCACAGAGCGGTCGATTAATTGTGCGGAGTGAAAAACCCGGCGCGCAAGAAAGGGATTTTCTTCCTAATTTGTCGGCTAATGAGCCGTCCAATGCGTCATTCCAACAGGCTATCTCCAACAGATGAGGCTGTTTCGGCATGCGAAGGTTGATTCTTCTCGGGCTCATCGCGGCCATGGCGGTTCGCGCAGGGGCAGCCAAACGCGTGACTGTGGCCCAACTCGAGCAGACTCTGGCTGCGGCCATTTTCGAACACCGGGCAGACACCGATGTGGCACGCCAGGTCGGGGGCCTGGAGCTGACTGAGCGGCTGACCGAGGTCACGATCGGGCGTTTTGCGGCGAGGCTGCCGTTGCAGCCGAAAACGGCTTTGGCCATGCAATTACTCGCCGATCAGGCGGCGTTTCTTGATCCTCCGACGAGCGAAATTCCTGCTACGGGACGGCCGGATGCCGCGGCCCAGCAGGCCATGCTGGAGGCGGCGCGGAACTATTCGGTGCAAGTATGGACTCGCTTACCTAATTTCTTCGTGACGCGCTCGACCACGCGCTTCGACGACACGCCGCAAGTGCAGCGGGCGGGAGACTGGCCGGTGCGGGCGGGACTGCACCCAGTGGGCACGACCAGTCGCCAGATTGCGTTTCGTGACGGGAAAGAGGTCGAGGACATCGGCGCACAAATCTCGGCAGCGGCTAAGAAAGATTCAGAGGAAATCGGACTTCGAAGCTGGGGCGAGTTTGGACCGGCATTGATGGTGGTGCTGGCCGACATGGCGAAGCACACGGTCACGTTCAGTCATTGGGAACAGACGGCAATGGGATTGGCGGCAGTTTATCGCTACCAGGTACCGCGCGAAGCATCGCACTATGCCGTGAGTATGAGCTACACTGGCGAGCCGGGAGTCGGACGCACGCAATTCGGCTACGGTGGGCAGAGACGTTCGCCACAAGAGATGGCGGATATTCCGCAATCCAGGGAGGCGCGTGTATACCGCGAGACACCGGCGTACCACGGTACGTTGGCGATCGATCCTGTGACGGGAGCGGTACAGCGCATCACCATCGAGACCGAGTTGAGCAAGGGCAATCCGCTTTTGAAAGCGGCTTCAGTGGTCGAGTACGGCGGTGTCGTCATCGGAGATCGGCGGTTCATTTGCCCCTTGCGCAGCCTGGCTATTTCTATGGAGGAGTCATGGATGGCGGGCACGAGCGGACCAAAGTCGGCAAGGCTCAACGGTCTTGGCGATGACACGGCGTGGCAAAACGCTACGACCCGCTCCAATAGCCCTGTTTTGCTGATTAACGAAACACGATTTGTGGATTATCACCGCCTGGGGTCAACGATGCGGGTGATTACGGACGCGACGCCCAACGATGCGATGGACGGCGGGCAAACGGCTGCGCAAGAAAACAGTGACATTGCGCTCCCACCCTTTTCCGCAAAAGATGCGAAAAAGGATGGGGCACCCTCACAGTATTCAGACGACGGATCAATAAGTTCGGTAGCCGCTGCCAGCCCGCATGCAACTGCCATCGAAGCGACGGCAACGGTATCGCCAACGGCAGCGGCGGCGGCCCCCGCTGCACCAGCGAATCCCGAGATCAGCATGAGCGCGGCTGCAGGAGTTCCCGATCTACCTGCTGCTGCGGCTGCGCAAGATAGCGGCTTCTCGCTCAAAGTGACAACGCGGCTGGTCGACGTGGGTTTAGTGGCGTACGACAAAAAGGGTCGGCCGGTTACGGATTTGAAGGCTGAAGACATTGAGATTTACGACAACGGACACAAGCAGGAGATTCGTTTTTTCAGCCAACCACGAACGGAGTTGCAGTCGGCTAATGCGATGCCGGCGGCAGCCGAGGCACAAGGCCGTAGTTTCTCGAATCGCGCAACTGATGCGGCCAGCCTGGTAACTGCGCCTGTTGCATCGACGGGTAACGCAACGATTCTGCTGATCGACGAAGGCCACATTGCATGGAGCGACATGAACAATGCGCGCAACCAGATGCTCAAGTTTCTCGAGACGCTGTCCCCATCTGAATCTGTGGGTTTATACAACATGACCGGGCGCGGCATGCACGTTTTGGTTGAGATCACCAACGATCATGCAGCTTTAATTACGAGTCTGAAGACGTTTATTCCGACTGCACAATCGGTCTCGCAGGCGGAAGATGAGGAGACGCGCAACCGGCAACACATCGATGAGGTTCGCAACGTGGCCGATTTGAACTCGGTCAACGGCAATCACCTCGATGTTCCCGATGGAGAGCAATCGGTCGATCCGCAGTTGCGGACTATGGGTAGTAATCCTGCGCGAGACTCTCTCATAGTTCTCGCGAGCGTGGCCCGGCACCTGGCTGCGATTCCAGGGCACAAGAGCGTGGTGTGGGTTTCGACGGATAACGTCTTCGCGGACTGGCAGGATCAAGCGGTCAGCAATGATAGGGGTCCAAGCGGTGTGGATAGTTATGCATTGCGTGCCCAGGAGGCTATGAACGACGCACACGCTGCGGTGTATCCATTTGATGTGTCGCAGATTGAGAGCGCCGCGGTTACGGCCGATCTACGGCATGGCAATGTGGAGTTGACACCGTCGGCAGCGGAAAACGCCGCCAGCGCAACCTCTGCGAGCCGAACCGCCAGCGCGGCAGATACGCCCAAGACGGCGGGAGGACGATCGACGGCCGAGATGAGCCAGGATCTGCATCCCATACGAGAATCGATTCGGGGAGTAGCGGCGGCAACAGGCGGCAAGACCATTCGCCGTTCGAGCGATCTGGTCGCCGCCTTGAACGAAATCGTGGACGATGGCCAGGCTACTTATCAAGTAAGTTTTTCGCCTCAAGGTGCGGCTGACGACCAATACCATGCGATTGCTATCAAGTTAAGCGGCAGGCGCGGAGTTAGTCTGCGTTATCGCACCGGGTACTTATTCGCCAAAGAACCGACAACTCTGAAACAGCGGTTTCAGCAGGCCATCTGGCGACCGATGGACGTGAGCGAAATCGCAGTAACGGCGAATGTAAGTCCGATGAGCGAGAGCGCGCCGGTGAAGCTGAACATTGCCGCCGCCGACCTGGCGATGGCACAGCAGGGCGGTCGCTGGATGGATAAGGTCGACATCTTTTTCATTGAGCGGGACGATACCGGGCTGCATGCGCATGTTGAAGGACAGACACTCGGGTTGCGGCTCAAGCCTTCGACTTACCAGGCGGTAATGACCGCGGGTGTACCTTTTGAACGCGCTGTGTCGATGCAGCCGGGTATGGCTTCGCTGCGCGTATTGGTGGTGGATGAAAACTCAGGACGTATGGGCTCGGTAACTATTCCGGCACTGGCCATCGGAACCGTTCATTGACCGGTGAAAAACGCTCACTCTCGTCACAGTTGCGCCCGGCGATAACCGCGTACAATCCTGGCGCAAGGTTTGCACGGAGGAAAGAGCAAATGAAACGGTTGGGGTGGATGCTTCTGTTGTTGGCGACAGCGGTACCGGCATGGTCCGCTAAGAAAATTACGGTGGGCGAACTCACGGACACGCTGAAATCGATGCAGCAGGAGAAGAAGTCCGATGCGGACGTTTCGGCGGCTCTCAAGCAGATTCAACTGACAGAGCAACTGACCCGCAACGTGATGAACAGCCTGTCTGACTGTGTGCCTGGCCCGTTATCGACCGAGCAGCTCTACGTACTGGAAGCACGAAGCGCCTTGCTGCCACCGCCTTCGGCGGATATTCCCGCGACGCCAGCGCCCGAGGCCGTCGCGCAAAAGGCATTGCTCGACAAGACGAGCGAATACTTAACCAAGATTTATGAACAAATGCCGGCGCTGAGCGCGACGAAAACGACGCTTCGCTTTCAAGATAATGTGGAAACGGTTGCGGCTAGCTCGGGGATGCACGGGAGCGCTACCGATGTCTCTGTCGGCTCGGCGATTGTAACTGCATCCAAGTTCATTCATTACATCAATGCCACAGAGTCGATGGTCACGAGCGAACATGGCGCAGAAAAGATGCCCTCGGCAAAGGACAAGACGCCATGGGGCGCTAACAAGATGATCGCCTTGCAGGAGCCCGACCCCAGTGCCGGCGAGGTCTTTCAAGAGGCTCAGGGTGCGGGAACAATCAAGTGGCTACGCTGGGAAACGGTTAACGGCAAGACGGCGGCTGTATTTTCATTTGAAGTTGCGAAGAAGAAATCGCACTTCAACATGAACGTCTGCTGCTTTCCCGATGTCGACCAAACCGGAACGGTACACTTTTCCGGAATGCAGCGTGTTGGGCAATCGGTTGGCGCTGCGGGAAGCGGCAGCGGTCCGACCGGAAACTTGCAAACCAATACCGATTGGCATAACTACAAAGCGACTGTTCCGTATCATGGCGAATTCTTTATCGATCCTGATACGGGCATTGTGCTGCGCATGATTACGGAAGCCGAATTGAAGCCGACTGATGTCGTTCACCAGCAGGATACGCGCATCGACTACGGGCCTGTCACAGTAGGTGGCAAGACAATGATGCTCCCCGTGAAATTGTTCGTCGTTAGCGAAGTAGTTCCGAATGGTGATTCATCGGCGGGCAGTTATTCAACGCGCTGCACATTGTTCACCGCGGAGTATAAGAATTATCAGATCGCGGGAGCTACGGCGCAGAAGTGAGCGCAGGGCGATAGATGGGTTGCCGGTTGGCTTGAATGGCAAAACATCGGGCCAGCCGGTATGCTCGATTCCATGCTGCATCAGATCTTCGAACATATGTTCCAGTTGCCGCTTCCGATACTTGAGAAGCTGGCGCGTCCGGTTATTGTCTACCTTGTGCTCGTGGTTCTGCTGCGAATCTTTGGCAAGCGAGAGTTGGCGCAGCTTAACCCATTTGACCTGGTGGTGTTGCTGTCGCTCTCGAACACCGTGCAGAACGCCATCATTGGCGAGGACAATTCAGTGACGGGCGGAGTGATTGGAGCTTTTGGATTACTGGCTATCAACTGGCTGGTGGTGCGAACGCTTTATAGTTCTCCGCGACTTACTCGCACGTTTGAAGGACGGTCGACCGTTCTGATTCGCGATGGACAAATCGACCAAAAAGCGGTCAAACGTGAAGCGCTGACGCGCGAAGAATTGATGGAAGTGGTCCACAAGCAAGGCTTCGAGCATTTGAGCCAGGTTCGCACATGCGAATTGGAACCCAATGGCTCGTTCTATGTAGAAGCCATCGAGCCGTCTGCGGCAGACAGACAGCACAAGGAATTGCTTGAACGGCTGGATGCGCTCACTCGCGAAGTGCTGGCGCTGCGAGCGCAGACCGCAGGCAGTTAGAACCGGGTGAACCGCGCTGACGGCGCAATTACCTGGACGGACGAGTCCTTATTCCCACTCGATGGTGCCGGGCGGCTTTGAAGTAATGTCGTAGACTACGCGATTAATGCCGCGGACTTCATTGACGATGCGGCTGGATATGCGCTTGAGGACTTCGTAGGGCAAGGGAGTCCAGTCGGCGGTCATGCCATCTTCAGAATGCACGGCGCGGACGGCGGCGGTGTACGCATAGGTGCGCTGATCGCCCATCACGCCAACGCTCATCACGGGCAGCAGGACCGCGAAGCTCTGCCAGATTTTGTTGTAGAGTCCGGCGGCTTTTACTTCGCTGACTACGATGTCGTCGGCCTCTTGCAGCAGGGCTACGCGCTCAGGCGTGACTTCGCCGAGAATGCGGACGGCAAGGCCGGGACCAGGAAACGGCTGACGTCCGAGAATGTCTTCCGGCATGCCCATGTCGCGGCCGATGCGGCGGACTTCATCTTTGAATAGATCGCGTAGAGGTTCGATAAGTTTGAGTTTCATTAGTTCAGGTAGGCCGCCGACGTTGTGGTGGCTCTTGATGGTTTGGCTGGGGCCTTTGACGCTGCTCGACTCAATCACGTCGGGGTAGAGAGTGCCCTGCACTAACCAATTAACGCCGCCGGATTGAAGGGCGATGCGGGTGGCTTCATCATCGAAGACGGCGATGAATTCGGCACCGATGCGCTTGCGTTTGGTTTCGGGATCGGTGACGCCGGCGAGTTGGGCGAGGAATCTCTCACTCGCATCGACGGCGACGAGATTCAATCCCAGTTTGTCGCGAAGATTCTTCTGTACCTGGGTGAATTCGTTCTTGCGCAGGACACCGTTGTTGACGAAGACGCAGGTCAGTTGGCTGCCGATAGCTTTGTGCACCAACATCGCCGCGACGGATGAATCGACGCCGCCCGAGAGTGCGCAGATGACGTGGTCGGTGCCGACTTTTTCACGAATAGAGGAGACCGTGGTCTCAATGAAATGGGCGGGAGTCCAATCGCCGGCGGCGCCGCAAATGGAGAAGACGAAATTGCGCAGAAGTTGCGGGCCGAGGGGCGTGTGGTGGACTTCGGGGTGGAACTGGACGGCCCAGATGCGCTGTTCTTCATTGGCGATTCCGGCGAGAGCGTTGGAGGTCATGGCGGTGCGATGGAAGCCGGCGGGGAGTTCCAGGGCGTTGTCGCCGTGGCTCATCCAGACTTGGAGTGTGTGCGGAAGGCCGGCGAACAGAGGAGTATTCGCATCCTCGATGTTGACCTCGGCATGGCCGTATTCGCGCTTGGAGGCCGAGAGCACCTTACCGCCCAAATGGTAAACGATCCATTGAAGGCCATAGCAGATGCCCAGAACCGGGGCGCCCAAGGCGAGCAGTTTGGGGTCGGCGACGGGAGCGTCTGCGTCGTACACAGACGAGGGACCGCCGGAAAGGATGATGCCGAGCGGCTTGTAGCGCTGGATTTCCGCCAGCGGGACCGTGCAGGGAAGAACTACGGAGAAGACGTTTAGTTCGCGAATGCGGCGTGCGATGAGTTGCGTATACTGCGAACCAAAATCGAGGATGACAATTGTCTGGGTGTCCACTCCCTAGTGTGGCAGGATGCGGGGCGGGCTGTAAAGGCTGAAAGACCAATTTGTGCACGCCCCGGTCGAGACTATTTTTTGTAGACTACGCCCGCCTTCATGACGAACTTCACGTCCTGGAGTACGCGCACGTCGTCGATGGGATTCTTTTCAACCGCGATGATGTCGGCCCATTTTCCGGGTTCCAGAGTGCCGGTTTTGGCGGTCCAGCCCATGAGGTCGGCGGCGTTGACGGTGGTTGTTTGCAGGGCGGCCAGCGGGGACATGCCGAGTTGGTTTACATAGACATCGAGTTCATGAGCGTTGAGCCCATGCGGATAGACGGCGGCATCGGTGCCGAGCGCGATTTTGACTCCAGCTTGCATGGCGCGCTTGATGTTGCCCTTGGCCACGGCGCTTACATCGACCATTTTCTGGTGATAAAACGTGGGTAAATTGCCCTTCTCGAGCATCCAGTCTTCGAGATAGAGGGTGGGCACCAGATAGGTTCCGTTCTTCTTCATTTCGGCGATGGCTTCGTCGTTGATGTAGCTGCCGTGTTCGATTGAATCCACGCCGGCCTTGGAGGCCCAGAGGATTCCCTGCGAACCATGGGCGTGAGCGGCTACTTTGCGGCCCAGGCGGTGCGCATCGGCCACGATCGCCTGCATCTCTTCGAGTGTGTACTGCGATGCCTGAGGGTCGTCCCCCTTCGAGAGCACGCCGCCGGTGGCGCAAATCTTGATCAGGTCGGCTCCGTACTTAATGTTCTGGCGGACCTTTTGCTGGACGCCGGCAATGCCGTCAGCCACTCCGTCGCCGATGACGTGATATTTGATCGGCAGCAGGTTTTCGTCGCAGTGACCGCCGGTAATGCCGAGGGGCGGACCGCTGACCAACATGTGTGGTCCGGGGACCTGGCCGGAGTTGATGGCGTCACGCAAATCAACATCGGTATAGCCGCCGGCGCCTACGTTGCGTACCGTTGTAAAGCCCGCAAGCAGCGTGGTGCGGGCGTTGGCTACGCCAGTGATCGCTTCCTTGGCGTCGGTGGTCGTCAGTTCACGATAAGGGTCAAAATCAGGATTTCCGGTCAGGTGGGTGTGCACGTCGATCATTCCCGGCAAGACCGTCATGCCGGTCAGATCGATGACCGTGTCGTCGGGCTTGGCGGAAACCGTCGAGGTGGCGGCGATGGCCTGGATACTGTCACCGATTACGATGATTGTCTGTGCATCCGCAAGCTTGCCTGTCTTCACGTCGAGCAAGTGACCGGCGCGTACGAGGGTACGTTTTGCCGCCATATTGGAACTCGATTGAGCAGTAAGTGACACTGCGCCAATTGCTAAACATAAGACTGCCGCGAGCTTCAGCCGCAATTTCATCCTGGATTCTCCTTGGGGGTGACTTCAAGGGGAGTGTAGCAAAAGACTCCCGGTGTGCGATCCCGTCCTTTCGCTGATAAGAGAGAAGATTGGAAGGAGGAAACCCCGACGGTGAGCCTTTGCGGTCTCCCACCCAACTCCCCAACTTCGACCAATGCCTTCTGCTCTGCGTGATAGGCTCCTAAGCATCAATATGCGAAAAGTCCAGGCTGCATGATTCTATCTCCCAGCCTATGACCAGACGCAAAACGCGCAGGCCGGCACAGTGGCCTACCCATATAAAAGGACCCCGACGATGAATGGTTTTCGCCTCGCACCCATGTTATTGCTGGCGGCTGGAACAGCCTTTGCACAGGCGCCTGCGGCCTCTCAGGCAAGCTCGCAGCAACCGACTCCACCGCAGGCCATCAAGAGCTTCGACCTCTCGGCTATCGACAAGACCGCCGACCCATGCACGGATTTTTATCAATACGCCTGCGGCAACTGGATCAAGAACAACCCGGTTCCGGGCGACCAGATACGATGGGCGCGGTCGTTCTCTTTGCTGCAGGAGCGAAATCGCTACCTGTTATGGCAGCAGTTGGATGTCGCGGCGAAAGATCCCAAGAGTCCGCTGGAGAAAAAGTATGGGGATTACTACGCGGCGTGCATTAACACGGACCTGGTAGAGAAAAAGGGTCTGGCGCCGCTCGAACCAGAGTTGAAGAAGATCGATGCCCTGAGCGACACCCACAAGCTGGCCACCCTGATGGGCGAAGAGGAAGCTTCGGGCGAGGGCGCGCCACTCTATAACTTCGGCGTCGAGCAGGACGACAAAGACTCTTCAAAACAGATCATCGCTATCGGCCAGGGCGGGCTGTCGCTTCCCGATCGCGACTATTACATTGTCGACAGCAAGCGCTTTCAGGATATCCGCAAGCAGTACGTCGAGCATGTGACCAAGATGTTCGTTCTGGCTGGCGATACCCCGGAGAAGGCCGCCAAGGAAGCCGGGGCGGTGATGGAGATCGAAACGGCGCTGGCAACGGCGTCGACCAGCCGGACCGATCTTCGTGAGCCTGAAAACCGGTATCACATTTATACCGTGGCCGATTTTCAGAAGCTCACGCCGGATTTCGATTATTCGGTCTACTTCAAAGATGTGAAGGTACGACCGTTTGACACGCTCAACGTGGCTACGCCCAACTTCTTCAAGGGTTTGAATGAATTGATCGCCAAGGAGCCGCTCGAATCGTGGAAGGCCTACTTCCGCTGGCACGCCCTGCACACATCGGCTTCGAACCTGCCCAAAGCATTTTTCGATGAGAATTTCGCGTTCTTCGGCAAAACGCTGGCCGGACAAAAGGAACCGACTCCCCGCTGGAAGCAGTGCACGAGCATGACTGACCGCGCGTTGGGCGAAGCCGTGGGCCAGGACTGGGTGAAGAAGAATTTTCCGCCCCAGGCTAAGGCAAGCATGGACCAACTCGTCGCCGCTCTGGAAAAATCGCTGGGCGACGACATCAAAACGCTGCCGTGGATGAGCGAAGAGACCAAGAAGGCCGCGGAAGAGAAACTGGCCCTGATTCGTAACAAGATCGGCTATCCGGAAAAATGGCGCGATTACACGGCGCTCACGGTCGATCGCGATGACCTGCTCGGCAATCTGCATCGGAACGCAGCCTTTCAGCTCGCCTATGATCTGAACAAGTTGGGCAAGCCGGTTGACGAAAAAGAGTGGGGTATGACGCCTCCGACGGTCAACGCCTACTACAACCCTTCGATGAACGACATCAACTTCCCTGCCGGGATTCTGCAGCCGCCATTTTTTGATTTCAGCATCGATCCGGCGGTAAATTTTGGCGGAATCGGGGTCGTGATCGGGCACGAGATGACCCACGGGTTCGACGACGAGGGCTCGAAATACGATGGCAAGGGCAACCTGCGGGAGTGGCAGACGGCGGAGGACCGCAAGAAGTTTACCGAGAGAACCGACTGCGAAGTGGCTGAATATGGCAGTTTCGAAGCGGCTCCGGCCAAGGGCGATACTCCGGCGCAAAAGCTCAACGGCAAGCTGACCCTGGGCGAAAACACGGCCGACAATGGCGGCCTGCGGATTGCGTACATGGCGTTGCTCGACACCCTGGCCAAGGAAGGCAAGACCATCAATGACAAAATCGATGGTTATTCGGAGGCGCAGCGCTACTTCATTGGGTTTGCGCAGGTTTGGTGCCAGAACCAGACCGAGCAGTCGGCGCGGCAGTCGGCGTTGACCGATCCTCACTCACCCGGCCGCTGGCGCACCAACGGAGCTGTGCAGAACTTCGACGAATTTGGCAAAGCTTTTAGTTGCACCAAAGGACAACCCATGTACCCGGCCAATTCCTGTCGGGTATGGTAGATACAAGCGGATAGAAACGGAGCCTCGCCATCCCCGGTCGAGGCTCCATCACCGCGAGCCGCGACGCAATCCTGATTGTTCGCGCCTAAGTCGTTCGTTTCAGTGCATTCTCGTTGACGTTTCTCACCACCGGGCCGTCCAAACAGACAACCGTGCCCGTTTTTTAATCGCAGTTCTTCCGGTCACGGGAACCATTTGTGCGTAGATCGGGTTAGCGGCGACTGGCATGGATTTTGTCCATATCCGGTCGAAACTAGGCACAACCTGCCCTTGGCTTTTACAATGCAGCAGGGACCCATCCCAACCCAGCTCTGCTGTGGAACTAGCAAACTTGGCGGCGCACGCCTGACCAGGATGAAGGAATCGCATGAAGTTTAGGAAATTCGGCAAGGCCCTTCTGATGAGCGCCCTCTCTGCTGGCGTCGCCCTCAGCGTTACGTCTTGCGTCCAAAGTTATTCAGTCGGTTACTTGTACGTAACGGGAACTCAGACCTCAGGGTCGAACGCGAACGCCAACGGCATCATTTCAGGCTTCAAAATCGATCACAACACTGGAAATTTGACCGCCATTCACGGCTTGCCTGTCGCCTCTGGCGGGGCCAACCCAGTCCGCGCCGTCCTGCTGGCAGGATCGCGCTTTCTCTATGTTTTGAACCGCGGCGTGAACTCCTCAAACGAGTCGGACTGCACCACAGCGACTCCTTGCCAGGCCAGTATTACGCAGTTTGCCGTTGGTGGAAACGGCGTATTGTCCCAGCAGCCGGAGACTTTTTATCCGCAGGGCAGCAACTCTTCCCGGCTGATCGCCGATAGCTCGGGTAGCTTCCTTTATGTGCTCGATCACGATTCTCCGAGCGCTGCGGCGTGTGCCCTGGCACTCGGCTCGACGGTAACCTCCTGCGGCGACATAACGGCATTCAAAGTGGACACCAGCACCGGCCGTCTCACTTTGCTTGTCAACGCACAGGTCACGTCGGCCAGCGGGGCAGCACTTCCCTACTTTCCGGTTCCGTCAGAACCCATCGACTTCACCTTGGCTTCGGGCTACCTGCTGACGCTGAGTGGAACTCCGGGAGCCACGGCAAACGCGGGTGATTCGGTATTTCCGTACACTTACAGTTCTTCCACCGGTCAGCTCACGGTGAACCAGAACAGTTCGCAGCCGGTAAGCGCTGGCGCTGGAACGGCGTTGGTCTATGGCGGCGGATACCTCTACCTGCTCGACAACGAGCCAATCACGATCACGTCGGGCACCAGCTTTGCGGCCGGAACCTATTTAGGCCAGATTCTTCCTTTCACCATCGGAACGAATGGGGCATTGCAGGCACAGACGGGCGGCGCTGTTCCGACCGATACCGCGCAGACCAATCCGATCTACCTCGTGGTGGAATCGAAGGGCAAATGGGTATATGTGGCTAACCAAGGCAATAACGCGAGCACAACCAACACACAAAGCGGGATTGTCGGTTATGTTTTGGACCCAAGCACGCACCAGTTGGATTTCATGTCGGGTAGCCCATTTGGCTCCGGAGCGGGTCCGCAATGCATGCTCGAGGATCCCTCGGATCAGTTCATCTACACGGCCAACTTCAATGACTCGACGGTAACCGGACGGGTGATCGACCAGAACTCGGGCGTGCTGAACAATCTACCGGGTAAAGCTAATAAGTCCTTCACCCTCAACGGTCCGGCAACTTGGTGTGTGGTGAGCGGCCGCACGAGTTAGACCCATCCGCTTGGAGCAGTTGGGCGAGGCTGCCCTGTGCTCCGAGCGGCCTTGCCTTAGGTTCCGGTTTACCGGGTTCCTGCGAACACAGTGCGAACTTCGGATGCGTCTCATCGAACGCATCCGAGGCTCGATCTCAAACTTGCTATTCCGGGCTGATGCTTGGGCCCGCAGACGAAAGATGCGCATGAAGTTCAACAAATCGGGCCAGTTGCTGCTGGTCTCCGCGGCCAGCCTTTTCGTATCGGGGCTCATGACCGCCTGCGGCACGCTGACGGTCGACTTCGTCTATGTGACGAGCGCCAAGGCAGCAGGCACAAACAACTACGGAGAAGTTAACGTGTTTGAAGTGAACAGCGAGTCGGGCCGCATGAAGCAGATTCCCACTTCGCCATTCCCTTCAGGTGGACGAAACCCCGTCGCCGAAGCCGTGTCGACCGACCATAACAATCTGTATGTGGTCAATCGCGATGACAACTCGATTGTGCAGTTCGTCATCGGCAACGACGGCAAGCTGTATCCGACCAGCACGGTCAATACGCCGGGAGTGTTTCCGGTGGCGGTAACCGTGCAGGGAACGAATCTTTACGTGGCTGACACCTACCAGCCGCTTTCCACTTGTTCGCCGGCGGCGCCTTGCGCGGGGTCTGTGGCTTCGTTTCCAATTTCGACAACCGGCGGGTTGGGATCAGCGGCCTCAAACGTGGCCAACAGCTCCAACTACTGGCCGCTCACGCTTCCCAGCAGCCCCACGGACGTGATCCTGCCCACATCAATAACGGCCCTGGCTTCGGGCAACGCCGTTTATGTGGCCGCGTATGATTCCACTACCAATACGGGCTACATTTATGGATTTTCGTCGGCGAGCGGTGTACTCACGCCTATGAATGGCGGAGTTCCCGTCAGCGCCGGAACTCATCCTTCGGCAATTATCGGCGATCCCAGCAGCAGCTATGTCTATGTGACCGATTTCAGCACTGCCTCTGTACTGGGGTTTGCGGTGGGTTCGGGCACGTTGACTCCGCTCAGCGGCAGTCCGTTCCCGGCCGGGAACGAGCCGTCGGCAATCACGATCGACGCGGCTGGAAAATGGGTCTACGTAGCCAACTCGCTTGATTCCACGGTGACTGCCTACTCCCTCATTAGCGGAGCGCTTACCCGGAATACGACCTATGCCGTCGGCACGCAGCCTGTTGCCATCGGCATCGATCCCTCTTTGAATGAGTACCTTTACACGGCCAACTTTCTCGGCAATACGGTCACTGGGTTCCAGTTGAGCGCAACCGATGGTTCGCTGCTCAACTCGCAGGATTCACCTTACCCGTCCAACGCACAACCGACTGCTGTCGCGGCAATACCGCACGGCAGCCAGAAAAAATGAGATCGGGCTTCGGCATCGCCGCGTGAGCATGGCTATCGCAGACAGTCGAAACGCGGCACCGCCGGTCTAACTAGCAATACCCCATAACGGCTTTTACAATCGATATGGGGCAACCTTAACAAGTTTTCCTGGGGCTTCTCACTGATGGCCCAAGACGAAGGAAGCGCATGAAGTTCAGCAAATTGAGCCAGCTCTTTCTGGTCTCTATGATCGGCCTCGTAGTGGCCACACTTTTAACTGCCTGCCAGTTGGTAACCATCGATTATCTTTTTGTCGCAGGCTCTTCGGGTTCCACCGCCGACGGACAAATTGACGTCTACGCGGTTGATTCGCAGTCCGGCGCACTGCGCATGGGCGCCGCCAGTGCCGACACGGGCGGATCGTCGCCAGTATCGCTGGCTACAACGTCAGACTATGCAAACCTGTATGTCGCCAACCAGGGCAACAACTCGGTCGTGCACTTTGCTATCGCCTCCAACGGCGAACTGACGAAGAAAGACTCGGTTACCCTAGCCACTACGCCCGTTTCGATCGCGGTAAATGCTGCCAATACCTACCTTTACGTGGTTTCGGGCACCACCACGGCTACGGTCACGGCTTACCGGCTGTCGACAGGCGCCATTGGTTCGGCGGCTGCTCAGGAAACGCTCACGGTCCCCGGCTTTGGCACTGACACGCTGGTTCCAACGGGCGTCACGGTTCTGGCTAATGGCGATGCGGTGTTCGCGACGGTTTACGACCAGTCAGCTTACAATCCCGGAGGCACGACGAGCAGCACGGCCAATCCTGGATGGATCTTCGGATTCGCGGTTGGCTCCGGCGGCGCTCTGACTCCGTCCTCGGGCAGCCCATTCAAGGCTGGCGTCAAACCGACAGCACTGGTTGCGGATCCCACCAATCGCTTTGTTTACGTTACGGACTATGCCTCCAACGAGTTGATTGGATATGGCATTAACTCCGGCAGCGTCCTCACCTTCCTGATCAATGGACCGTTCAAGACCGGCAACGAACCATCGGCTGTCGCGATCGATCCGCGCGGCAAGTTCCTCTATGTTTCAAACGCGCTCGATTCCTCGGTTTCGGCCTTTGCCATCGATCTGTCGACTGGATCGCCCACGGCTGCGGTCAACACCACCGGCGCGTCCACCAACTCGACAGACACCCAACCGGACGCGATTACGGTCGACCCTGCGCTGGGCCGCTTTGTTTATACCGCGAATTATCTCGGCAATTCGCTTTCCGGTTTCCGTCTCAATCCGAATGCCGGAAGTCTGACGGCCAACCAGGCTACGCCTTATCCCACGGAATCCAAGCCGACCGCCGTCCTTTGCGTGCCGCATGGCAACCACTCGCTGCAGGCCACCGCTCCATAACCGGAAACTTCCGCAAGCTCAAAGGGCTCAGCCGCAACCGGCTGAGTCCTTTGTCTTTGTGGCGGAATCGCTGCTTGGCCGAGCAACAGGGCGTGGCGTCTTCCCTGTTACAGCAGTGTTGATTCTGAAATTACCATCTTCCTTTAATCCTGAACTCGGGTTATCATTTGAGCCAGAAACATTATTTTGATGGATTAGTGGCCGCAGTTTAAGGCCGTAAGTTGCTAAAGCGCCTTATCTTCATTATTTCTAGGAGGTTAGCACTGTGCTATTTAAAGGGGTTTGTTCCGCTATCGGTATTTGCCTTTTCGCTTGGACTTTCTATCTCAAGCATCGGTCCGAGAAGGTTCTATCGACAACAGAATGGGTTCGATTGATGCGTGAAAACGAAGCCAAAATGTGTGCTTTGCACAATCGCACGACAGCAAAAGCGATGTCAGCCAAAGCCAAGGCTTGATTCAGGACGGTTTTTAGCAACGAGGCGGCGATAGCATGTCGCGCGCAGAAGACTGGTGCGCCCAGAGCGTCTTACAGATTCGTCTTGGCGCGTCTCGATAAAAAAGTTACAATTCGCCACGGTCTTAAAGTGAAATCCGGCAGCGCTTAATTCCTTCTGAGTCGCCTTCATCGGTCCTGATCATTGGCCGGGAAGATCGTCAGTACCTGCAGTAGCTCAACGCTTGTCACAGGATTCTCATGAGCCTCGCAGCTTTTCCCTTGCCCCTGGTTGCCCTGTTTCTGATTCAGCCGACTCCGCCGGCAAGCCACACACCGTCTGTGGCGCCCATGATTTCGTGCGGCGACACAGCTGCGGCTTCGAAAAATGATTCAGGCAAAGCCCAATGCGAGTATCGGCAGGGGATTCGCTACGTTGAGCTTGGCCGGTTCGACGACGCGCTGCAGCACTGTTCGGCGGCCATGGCTCTTGACGGTGCTGGTCCAGCCTCTTCAGAGTGCTTTGGGAGGGCCCTGGCTGGCATCCAGAGGCAGCGGCGAGAGGATGCCGAGCGACGTTTAAAGCTTGTTTACCTCCTCATTCACCGGGGCGCTCTCTCGTCAGCACAGGATCAGCTAAAGTCCCTGGTCAGCGATGAGAAACAGTCGACAGTAAAATATGGCGCATTGCCCGAACTCGAAGCAAAAATCGATGCGGCGACATTTGAGCTGGCTAAGAAACAGAGCCACCAGTGGCCCGCCTACATCCCCACATTCGCAGGCTTACAGCAATGGCTGCCTGGAGTTATTTCTGCGACCGGCCGCATCATGGCTTTCTGTTTGATTGGGGCCATCGCCTATGGTCTTCTTCTCTTCCCTCGATACCTGCATAGACTGTGGGTATGGCACGATATCGTGAATCTGAAGAATCCAGTTAAGTGGTCGGTGTCTGCAATCGCCGACGACACTAAACAAGCCGCAGCCGGCGCCCTCATTGATGCGCTTAATGTCGACTACAACCCGCTGTTTCAGGAACTGTACACTTCATCTTTCCTGGCCGTCCCTCCCGCACTTCAGCCCGCAAGTTCCTCCCATGATCCATCGGTATACATGTGGCGGAACTTTCTCACCGACGTCCCTAAACATGGCCGGGTTCGAGGATATCTCTCCGAACTCATCGAACAAATCGAATTGCCCATCTTCAGTCGCCACCGCTTTTACCAAGTGCGGGCCTACGAGGACATCAGCATCAAGGTGGGCATTGCAAGTGCGAGCCTGGGCGCGATCGCCAATTTCGTTCGCGGATGGTGGAAGAAAGGATGGCCCTCGGTCACGGGATCCGTGTTTTCCGAAACGATTGGCGCCAGGGACTTCGCGAGCGTTCGCCTTATCTCAAACTTTGGTCTCAGGCGGGGCAACGAGAAGTCGCGCATGGTTTTTCAGGACGAGAATCTCAAAGGCGAACAGCGGCTGAAAGACTTCTTCACCGATGACCGAACTCTCTCTGTCTTCGCATCGACGCCGATCGACGAGTCTGCCGACGCAGTGGCGCTGGCGTCGCAGAGAGCAGCCTTCCGGCTGCTTTACAGGCTCGCGATGCGTCCTGCCGATCCCGGACTGGCTATCGCCGCATCGAGTTTTCGGCAAGGCGTCAGACTATTGAATACCATCCTCTAACCGGAGAGACATCTATGCCAGACCACGAATCCGAAGGTCCGGACGATAGTGCGGCTGAGAAGTCTGCAAAGGGCGATAAGCCAGCGGCGAAGACCAAGCCTGCGACGCCTGAAGCGAACCAATCCAAGCCTGATGAGCACGACGGCACGCTCATGGCGGCGGCCTTGTTTAATCTGGAGATCGCACAACAATACATCGATGAAACGCGATATCTTCCGGAACATCGGCTGGCTTGCTTTCATTATGGAGTAGCTCTGCTCGCAGCCTATCGCAATGATCCGCTCAAGCGGATAGCCGCCGCACAATGCTTCTCGCTGGCCGCGAGCTGGCGGCTCGAAACTCAGGATCCGACGAAACAGGAGTCCATTGAGAAACAGAAATCCATTGATCGGATCGTTTGTGAATCGGAGTACAACCTGGGCGTGATCGACGAGCTCGATAAGAAGTTCGACAAGGATCCGGTGCACTACCGGAACGCCTTGAGACTGGCCGAGAATAGATTCAAAAACGTCGAAATCCTTGCGCGTTTGGGAATACTGTCCTGGAGAAGAGCAGGTACGAAGCGCATCTTCGCAGCAGATGACGCCGACGTTGCGGCCCTCAATAAACTGATCGACGGTGTTGAGTCGCCTTCACTTCGCGTCGACGTCCTGAAACAAATAAAGGGATATCTGAGCGACGTTGTCTATGGTTAGAGCGATTGTGAATTGATTACCGGAGTTACATGGACGTAAGCCAACCAGAAATAGCTGTGGCTGGCTTACTCCTGGCTTGGCTATTATCCATGCGGATTTTAGGCTTTGCGTGTTCCAGTTTGAACGCCCCTTCAGATTCCCCTTTCTTTTCTTCGTCGCTGTCGGGTACCATGTGTACCGTTGTTCTCCCACTCGGTTTCCTCCGACTTCCCAAGCGAGGTTTCTCATGCGCAGCCAATTCTTGAGTTACGTATCGTTAGCCTTCCCAGTCAATTCGATTCCCCACCGCAAGCAGGCGATCATCAGCCTGTCTCACCTCCGCAAGTTGCTATCGTTTTCTGCGCTCGCCTTGCTTACCTGCGCCACGGCGATCGGCCAGGCTCACTCCTACTCCACCATCGTTGTCTTTGGCGATTCCCTGTCCGATATCGGCAATTTCCTCCATCTCTCCGAGAGCAAGTACGATATTCCGGTTCCCGGCCCACTGCTTCCGCTGGAGGATTACACACTCGGCCGATTCACAGATGGCCCGGATACGGCCCCCGCCGCACTCAAATACTTTGGGGTCTGGGTCGAGCAGTTGGCCAACAATCTGCCCGGTCAACCACTTGTTTTAAACTCGCTCAGCGGCGGGACCAACTATGCATTCGGTGATGCGACAACGGCGAATGGCACCAGCCAGGTCACGTTTGGCCCGAGCAACACATACTCAGTCCAGGTCGACGATATCGGCCAGCAGATCACCGATTATCTCGCCACCCATCCCCACATCGACAGTCACACACTTTTTGTTGTCTGGGGCGGCGCCAATGACGTACTGGTCGCCACGTCTCCCGGTGACATCTTCAATGCCGCCGTACGGCAGACCAACAACATCCAACGCCTCATTCATGCGGGAGCTACCCAGTTCCTCGTTCCCAATCTGCCTCCGCTCGGACTGGTGCCGCGCCTCAATGGATCGCCCGAAACTTCGGTGCCCGCGACCGCTGCATCCCTGCTCTACAACAGCTATCTCGCCACCGGCATTACTGTTCTCAAAGATCTCAACTTTCTCCGCCGCCCGGTTTTCTACCAACTCGACGTTTTCAACCTCTTTATCAGCATCGTGAATTCACCTGCCTCCTACTCGCTCACGGACGTAAAAGATCCGTCGGAGGATGTGCCCAATGTCGACCCTGATACATACCTTTTCTGGGACGATCTGCACCCCACGACGCGTGGTCACAATCTGCTTGCCGCTGCTGCAATCGAACTCTTGTCGCACTAACACAGGAGGCCGCGTCGCGTGGTCTATGCGCGGCGCGGTCTGGCTGTGCTTCCTGCATAAGTAGATTGAATCTTGCTGGACCAAAGGGGCGAGTACAATTCTCCCATCATGCAAAGGATCACTTTGGTTGGGGCGTGTTGGCTGCTTCTCGTGATAACTGCTTTCGCGCAGGAAACTACTGCGGGCGCACCGGCAAAAGTCACGCAAGACGCCGCCGACAAGGTTCATGACTACGAGATCGTCTCGATCAAGCCCAACAAGTCGGGGAGCGATTCGATGGGAGCGCACGGCCTGCCTGATGGCTTTGAGTTAATCAATGCGCCGCTGTTCTGGATGGTAAGCGACGCCTACGAGATCAAAATAGGTGGTCAGGTTTCGGGATTGCCGAGTTGGACAAGAACGGAGAACTACGACATCGTGGCGAAGGTGGATGCAGACACAGCAGAACGGTGGAAGAAGCTTTCGCGTAAGGAACGGTCAACAGAAGAACTGCTGATGAAGCGATCGATCTTGGCGGATCGATGCCAGTTCAGAGCGCATCAGGAGACGAAGGATTTGCCTGTCTATGAACTGGTGATTGCCAAGGGCGGTTTGAAGATGAAAGAGGCGACGCCAAGTGAGGCGCCAATGGAAATGATGAGTGATGGCCATGTGACCGCGAACGCAATGACGATCGGCGCGATTGTGGCTGGATTCGCAGGTACGGACGGGCGCATCCTTGTGGACAAGACCGGACTGGGAGACAAGAAGTTCGATTTTGAATTGGAGTGGACGCCGTATGATCGACCGGCGGCGGATGATGCGGCGCCATCGCTGTTGACCGCGTTTGAAGAGCAGTTGGGATTGAAACTGGTGCCTGCGAAAAGTCCGATGAACGTATTAATCATCGATCATATGGAGCGGCCTTCTCCGAATTGATCGGGGCAATTCAAAGCCTCGTCAGTTTGGCACGAACCACGCAGCCGTTCTGAGACAGGAACTCCAGTTCACCCCCCAGTTGGTGAGCGAGGCTGGCGGCAAGTTTCAGCCCCAAAAACGGCTGAGAAGTCAGATCGAATCCTGCCGGGACACCCGCCCCGTCATCCTTGATTTCGAGATGAACTGCGCCATCGATGCGCTGGATTGAAACGCCAATCGTTCCGCGACGACCATCTTTAAAACCGTGCATCAACGAATTGCATATCAGTTCATTGGCCAACAAACCCAAGGGAGTTGCGCGCTCAAGTGAGAGCGAAATTTCGTCCACCTCGAGGCTGAGGCGAACCTGGTCCGGCTCTAAACAATGGGATGCCAGCGCACCATTGAATAACTCGCGCAAATAATTTGCCAGGGATCGATGGGCGGGGTGTTCACTTTGATAGAAGTGCTCATGGACCAGGGCCATCGCGTGAACCCGTTGCGCCATGGTCTTGATCACCGCCCGCGTTTCATCTTTTTGAAGCGAGCGCGCCTGCATCTTCAGCAAGCTCTGAATTACCTGGAGATTGTTTTTGACATGATGCTGGACGTCCCTCAGAAAGTCTTGCTTCTCATGCTGCGCGGATTGCGCCCGAATTCGCCGCTTGTCGGCTGCGCAATGGATTACTCGATGTCCCCCTGCGGAAGCACACGATACTTCATCTTTCGAATTCGCAACCTCTGCCTCGCAAGGGCCGCCGTCGTTATGCAATATCTTCCTGACCTGTTGTGTTTCTACTGGATTCTCTTCGGACAATAGCGCGCGAATCGGTGCTTCGATCATTTCAGAACTCCGATGCCAAGTTGACGATCGTGGATCGGGACTCCATTCCCACGATCGTTCTCGACTGCTGCAAAGAATCCGGGATCAGTTGTTCCTCAAGCGAAACGCCACACTCAACAGAGCAGAAACGCAGAGAGTCGCGCCTCCGCATCCACCGTCAGATCTAGTTAGCCTGTCCTGGTTTGGTTGATGTGATGATCGTTGTGTCTTTGAGCAACTTCGGTAACAGATTTTTGCCAATGAGCGGATCCGGGTCCATGTTGAGACCAGTCAACGTGCGACCCAGCACTTTTTCAAGCGCCACGCCGGCCTCGCGCAACAGGGCCTCGTTGATTCGCTCAATGCGCCCCTCAGCGTCTAATTGCAGCATCGCCATGGGTGCGCCGTCGAAACAAGGCCGACCGCCCTGGACTTCTTCCATGGCCCGTGCCCGCATCCGCTCCGTCGCATCGCGCAAACTCGCCACAAACCCGCGGTGCATGCCGTCTCCGTCGGTCAGTCGCGTGAGTTTCATGTCCAGATAGCTTTTGCCACCCCCAGGTTGTGCTACGGCGCAGCCCAGCCACTCTCCCGGCTCGGCTTTGGACCAATCGTGCAGTATGGGCACGGGGTTGGTTTGCATATCGCTCCAGCACAGTACCTCATGCAAGGATTTGCCTCGAGCTGTCGCGGTTTTCCAACCCGTCAGAGATTCCGCGGCGTAGTTCATGAAGCGAACTGTGCCTTTGCAACTAACCGTCATAACTCCTTCGGGCATTCCATTCATCGTCTCCGTCAATTGCCGGCGCTCTGACTGGTCGCGGGCGTCGGCCTTGGCCCGGTCCATCGCGACTCTCAAAGTTGCCTTGAGTTCCTCGCTCTTGAACGGCTTGGTCAGATAGCCATAAGGCATGGCGCGCGCCGCCCGGGCGATGGTCGCATCGTCACTGAATGATGTCAGGAAAATGGAGGGTACATTGTGCCAATTTCGCAGCACGTTGGCGGTTTGAACGCCATCGAAGCTACCCATGATTCGTATATCCATGAGGGCGAGGTCGGGCGCTGCAGATTGCACAGCGATCATTGCCTCATCGGCGCTTTCCGCGATCCCTGCCACCTCATATCCAAGATCCTGTACCTCCTGGCTAAGGTCCATGGCTACGATGGGTTCGTCTTCCACGATCAGTATTCTGCCTCTGGTCATACGTTCTCTCCTTTCAATAAGCTGCCTCGGTGTTGAACCAACCGACTATTGGCCATGAACTCGATTCATCCCGTATCCCGCTTATCGGCCATCCGCAAGTGCTTAGCAGGCCTGACCGATTACCGGTCAGTTGTAGGGTGGTGGCGCGGCGGGCATAGCCGCTGCCAAAGACTGGCGGCAGACGCTGGGCCGAGGGGAGTCCTGTGGTCTCCACCAAACGTCCGCCAGCCGCCTGGCTGCCGCAATCTGGGACAATGACGCTTCAGCGCGGCACAAAAAGGCTTCCGCGGATTCGTTTTCCATTAACTGGGCCAGGACAAAACTCGCCGTCAGCGGACGCAGCATGGAACTGAAGGTGATCTGCTCAAGACGCGATCGAATTCGCTCAATGAGGAACCTGGCGGCGATGCCTTCAATCCCCGGCAATATGATCGAAAACTCATCCCCGCCTGATCTGGCCACCAGTTCGGTATTGCGAACCGCCGACTGGATCGCATGTGCAACCATGCGCAAAACAGTGTCGCCGGACTCGCGCCCGAACTCGTCATTGAAGCTTCGGAAGTGATTGATGTCGGCTATCACAAGCGAGAGCTTGCCGCCTTCAGCGCGGATTAGACTGACCTCATGAGCCAGGCGTTCAGACAGCTTGCGACGATTGCTTGTGCCGGTGAGAGGATCATGGAGCAATCGGTTTTCAGATCCGCTTCGAAGTGCGCATGAGGCTTCTTGGGCCTGGTTCAACTCCGTTACATCCTGGTCATTTCCTAACCACACAACCGGCTTGCCCTCGAGATCCAATACAAGGGACTCATCCGACTCGATCAGGCGAATACCCTGTGTGGGATGGACAATACGGAAGCTGTGCTTGGCGTGCAGACCCTGCTGAGTCGTCTCGCCGAAGACTCCGCCAGCCTCTTCGAGATCCTCAGGGTGGATTGCCTTGGCCCACAACTCCGGGGTCACGACGGTTCCTTCAGCAATGCCGTACATTTTGTACATCCGTGCATCCCAGACCAGGCTATTGGTGCTGAAATCCCAATGCCAGGCGCCGATTTGCGCCGCCTGCTGAGAGGGAGATAATCTCGTCGCTTCCGCACGCGGGAGGTCACCGTTGTTTGTACCCCCGGCCAGATTGCGGTTCGGGGAATTGAATTCCGACGTTGCCGCCCTCCCGTCGCTTTGCCATTGTCCCTGCATCGTCTTACCTCCCTTTTCGGTTGACACAATTTGTCTGTACGGAGAAATCACTCCGTCACGAATTTCGAGATGTGGCCGGCGGCGTTGGCCCTTACGATGAAAATATTCGGATCCGGAATTTGATTGCACTTCAGGAATTTCTGGCGCGATCGGTGCGACTGCCAATTGCTTGCAATGGGAGAGTCTGTTCGGTGCGCATGCCAGGGTCCGGGTTCCCGAGTGGTCGTGAAGAACGGGTTGAGTTACCGCCGGATGTGTTTTGCCTGGGCGCCAGTGCTCCGTCGAACAGTTTGAAATTTCACGCTTTGTCCGGGACCGCCAGGTTGATGCCCGGCGTTGCCACTCGAATAGAGCATGATGATTGATTTATCGATGGCGTTCGCACAAACATGAGCAGCAGGTGCGAATGACTTGTCCGCGGGCACTTAGCTAGTGGGAGAGTGGCGTTTCGAGCTGGACAGGAGCGGTTTCGCATCGGTCGGACGAATGGATGTTGTCGAAGCCACATCGCAAGCAGAAAGAGTAAAGAAAAATGTGGCTCCTAAACCCGGCTTGGATTCGCACCAGATCTTTCCTCCGTGGCGTTCGACGATCTTCTTGCAAGTCGCGAGCCCAAGCCCGCTTCCTTTGCGCTTGGATGTTTCATCCAACCGAACGAAGGGATCAAAGACCCGCTTGAAGTGTGCTTCCGGGATGCCCATGCCATGATCGGCTACGGAAAACAACCACGCATCGCCCTCGGTGCGAGAGACATCGACCTCGATCGATGGCTGGGGATTATCGCAGTATTTAATCCCGTTGCCGATCAGGTTTTGCAGAAGCTGAATGAGTTGCGGAGCGTTCCCGGTGACGGATGGCAGTATGGCTGAAGTGACCAGGGAATTGGTTTCCTTAATCGGCTCTTGAAGATTGGCCAAGGCCGCCTCGAATACCAGGTTCATGTCGACCGTCTCAAATGTGACCTTGGTATCTGCGGTCGTATATTGGTGCAGAGTTTCAATCAGCCGATTCATGCGCTCGGATGTCTGGATCACCCAGGCCGCGTACTCCAGAGCTTTGTCGGGCTGGCCGGTTGAGAGCCGTTCAGCAATACGCAATGCGAAGGTCTGGATCGCGGCCCCCGGCGCTCTGAGATCGTGTGCCAGAACGCGCGCAAAATTCTCAAGCTCTACCTGTTGCTGCCGCACTTTACGCTGTAGAGTGGCTTTCTCGATGGCGTTGAGGATGATTTTGCGGATCGATTCGGGATTGACGTTGGCTTTTGGAATGTAGTCCGAAGCGCCGCGCTTCATGGCGTCGGCCGCCACCAATTCGTCTCCCTGACCTGTAGACATCACGATGGGCACATCAGGAAATCGAGCGTGCATCGCGCTGATGCCGGCCAGACCATCCTGGCCTGGAAGACGGTAGTCGAAGATCACGCAATCGAATTCGTGTTGTTCGCAGATCTCCAGGGCTTGCTCGGAGCTTTCCGTTTCGGCGCACTCACTGAGGATCCCGGCCCGTTGTATGGAGCGCTTGATCTGCCTTCGATCTCCTTCATCGTCATCGGCAATCAGTATTCTTAACGGAGACTCGCTCATTCATCTCTCCTTGCTGCGGGCGGGGTCATGGCATTTCGACAATCCGCCAGTAGCTATCGACCAGACTGAACAGCCTGAGAAAATCGTCGCCCGCATTCTCCTTGAGGATGTAGCCGGTCACGTTCAATGCATGTGCCGACTCCTTGTCCTCGGTTCGGTTCGACGTCGTGAGAACGAAGATCACCGAGTCGTGCAAGTCCTGGTCGGCTCGAATAGCTTCGATGAGTTGGAGGCCATTGAAGCGGGGAAGGTTGAGGTCGACCAGGAGCATATAGGGTCGCTCCAGTCGGGTTCGACCATGTGTTCCCTGGAGTATATCCATCGCCTCGACGCCATCGATGGCGCGCACAATCGGATTGGCAATACGTGCCTTGGCAAATGTACGCTCAACGGCGCGCGCATCGCCATCGTCGTCTTCCACGAGAAGTATCTGGATTGGATGCAGGCTGGATTTAATTCTCGCATTCATAATGTCTCCTTATCTACATCCTGCTGTTTGGACCAGGTGAACCGGAAGGTACTCCCGTGGCCCTCGGTGGACTCGACTACGATTTTTCCGCCGGCGAATTCAACATATTTGCGCACCATGGCCAAGCCCATGCCGCTGCCTTCCACCTGGTCTCTGGGCTTGAGAGTCTGGAACATCTTGAAGATCTGTTCTTGAAACTCGGTGGGAATTCCGGGGCCGTCGTCGCGCACTGCGAATTCATATTGTGCTCCGAGATCCTCGGCGGTGATTTCAATGCACCCCGTTTTTTTGTCGTGGTGTTTGACGGCGTTGCTGACTAAGTTAATGAGAACCTGCTGCAACGGCATGCGCTTCACTTGAACACCGGCCATCTTCGGGCTCACGCTCACCGCGAAACCCTCGGGGAGAGAGATCAATCCAAGGATGTTGTCCATCAGTTTGCTCCCGGAGAGGACCTCGTCGCGTCGTTCATCTTTCTTGCGGCCAATTCGGGAGTATTCCAGCAGATCGTCGAGGAGCTTTTCCATGCGCAGCACCCGCCTCCGCATTAGATCCATGTGCTCCCTGGTCTCGGGCGTAAGGTATTGTTCCAGGTCTTCCTCAAGCCATTTGGAAGCATTGAAGATCACCCGCAGCGGCGCCTTCAGGTCATGAGAAGCCGCATAAGCGAACTCGTCAAGTTCCTGGTTGCTGCGCATCAGGGCTCGGGTGTTGCGTGACAACTCCGCCTCGACTTTTTTGCGCTTGGTGATGTCGTTATTGGTCTCCATCACGCGGGCGCCGAATCCGTTACCGGCCTGTTGCAGCACCCAGCGGCTATCCACAACGATGTGGAGGCGATCTCGAGTCGTATGCTGCAGTTCGCCTTCCCAGCGGCCGTTTTTCATTAGATCCGCTGTGATTTCAAGCAGGGGCGGCGAAAAGACTGTTTGCAGCAATTTGTAAGAGGTTCTGCCGTATGCCTCCTCTGCGGTGAAGCCGTACACCTCCTCGGCTCCATGGTTCCAGCGCTGAATTATCCCATTCAAGTCTCGAACCATGATGCAATCGTGAGACAGATCCAGCAGGCTGGCCTGGTCGCGCAGGACGCTCACGACCTGCTTCTGCGTATCGATCAGCCAGCAGATAAAAATCTGGACGCATGCGCAAAGCACCAACCCAAGTGCACTGCTGAATCCCATGGCAAAACTGCCGTAGGGAGCGATGAGAAAGTAGTCTGCCAGCGCAAACGAAAAAGCCAGCGCAGCGAAACCCTCCCACAGGCCCTCCGCCCACGTGACGATACTTACAGCCCCGTAGAACAGAACGAACGGATAGGGATTGGAAGACCGCATAGGAATGCTCGCCAGCACCGCAAACAGCGGAAGCCCGATCAACAAAGCGGCTGACCGTGTCCACGACTTCCAGTTGCCATTGGAGGGTGCAGCAGCCGACTCTTCCTTCCATTCCCGATCATCATCTTGCGAGGCACGGGACTCTAAAGGCCATTTCCGGGTGAGGAATCCCTTCTGTTTCATGGCAAGGATGGCGGCGCCCGCACCCAGGAAACAGACCAACAACACCAGCACATCGATCAACTCTTCCCCGCTGTGGGCAGTGTCGATCCGCTGTTGGCGAAGTTTCTGCTCAGTCGCCGTAAACGCGCTATGCTCCGCGCGTATCTCGTCCATTTGAGCTTTTCTCTGCAATTGCACGTCATGGCTGGATTCTGTCGCAATAGAATCGGCTGGCGAGATTGTTCCGCGTTCATCTGGATCGCTCTGGCGAACCCAACTGATATATAGGCCGCGGATTCTCGCCAGCCTACGCAACTGCCCTGGATTGTCCGCGACTAGTTTATTGAGATCGTCGAAACGCGTTCCAATCAATACACGCGCTTCTCTGTAGGGTTGAAGGAAGGTCGGGTCTCGCGTCAGCAGATAGCCACGCCAGCCCGTCTCCATGTCGACGGTCAACCGAACCAGTTCCCGATCGGCTGCGATTACCTCATCGGTGTGATCGACCCATGTCAGGGCTCTTCGCAGGGCCAGGACCTCCCAGCCAAGCGCCAGTAAAATCAACACAAAAGCGGTAATCAAGATCGCGAGAGTTCGACCTAGTTGAGTTGCGGGAATGCGCGTTTTCATAGAGCCTTCTGGCCCGTGAGCTCTGCGCCGCCATCGCGCAACACAACCTTCGCTCGTCTTCGACCATTCCCATAGCGGGGTTCACGACGATCAACAAACTTTCCACGCCGTGTTCGCGGGATTCATCTATTTCTATGTGCTCCATGCGAGAACAATCCCGCAGGAGCTGCTTCTATACGCGCCAGGAACGGATGGCCGTTTCGCCTCGCGTTTTAAGTAGACCGAACAGAGCAAGTTGGTCGAAGGATGACACAGTAATGCCATGTGTTCGGTGATCTCAATCACTGCACAACGCACCGAAGTAGAACTACACCTTGCTTGCAAGACGTAAAACCGCTTCCGATCAATCCGGATTTGTCGACCCCCTCAATGATTTCCCTTGTGATATCGATTGGGTGCGCCGGGCGTAGGAACGTCGTTCGAGACCGGCGCTGCGACGGCATGTGCCCGGGTCAACGCTGCGGCGAGGCTGATTCCGCTGCCCGAGATCTGTACTCCGGCCGCATGCGCGCGAGCCAGTGGCGCAACGAGAGTGATCGTGGCGGCGCGTTCCCTGACAGAATGAACAACCACTGTTTCGCTGTTTACCCCACTGTCAATCGTAATCGTTTGGCCTTCAGTAAAGCCGGTCACGTTTTCAACACGGAGAGCGGCTGTTCCCGCGCTCATCGCCATACGTGCCTTGGTCGCTCCCGCCGTTCCCACTGTAGCGATGGTGGCGTTTTCAAGGTTCGCACCGGAATCAACCATGATCTTCTGGCCTGCACTGAAGCCTTCCACGCTGCTGACCTTGATATTGGTTGCACCGACGGGCGAGTTGGTTAACAGGGTGGCAGCGGCCTGCGCGAGGAAGTCCGCACAGTTGCTGCCGGTATCGGCGCCGTCAGGAAATCGTCCCGCGCTTGTATTGGTAGGAACAGGGCCGGCAACCGTTGACCATAACTCTAAAACTGATCCGGGAGCCGGCGCGTAGCAACCGCTCTGGCGTGCTCCTGCGGCGGCTTGGTAGCCTTCGGCGGCCCAGGGGTCGGCGAGGCTGCCGTAGTTGAGGCTGTCGGCAACCACGCCCGTGGCGTCTCGAAGCACCATGCTGCCCTCTTCGATGGTGATGATCCGGCCAAATATAGGGGAGTCCGTGGTCAACTCCGGTCCTCCGAACCACTGATTGGGTATCGGCGTTCCTTGATAACCCGCCGTCTTGACGCGCTCCTCGCGTACGACCTCGTGGATCGGGTGATTGCCGGTCAGTGACCTGTCAAGCGTGATGCCGGTGCCAAGCGCCTGTACCGGCTCGTTGCTGGAATGGTCAAAGGCCGCTGCGGGGTGGAAGCTGATGCCGGTTCCACGATCGCTGAACGGCAGGTTGGCCGCATGGCTAAACTGCAACGGTGCGGCCAAATCAAGGCCCGTGCCCGGAGCGACAACCCATTCGTTCGGCACATGCGACTTGGAGAGAGCTGGCGTAAAGTCGAGCGCGGCACCGTCAGGGCTCTGGCTGCCGACGGCAGTGACGGTGACAATTTCCTGGCTCGCCGGGGTGCCAACCGTGATCTTGTCACCGACCGCGAATCCCTCTGCGCGGCGAACGTTCATACGGGTCGCACCGGCACTCACCGGGGCTGTGAGATTCGTCTGACGCGCAACTGTTCCGACATGCGTCACGGCGACGGTTTCGATTCCGTGTCCGACACTGTCTATATCCAACCTGATCTTGTCACCGACCGAGATATCTGCGAGCGATGTTACCTTGATGTTGCTCGCTCCGGCATGCGCGTCCATGGCCAGATAGGCCTGTGTGCCTGGCTTGCCGACGGCGGTCACCGTGGCTATTTCATACTGCTCCACATTGTTGGCGACGCTGGGATAGGTCGTGCCATAACCCAGAGCAATCTTCTGGCCAACAGCGAAGCCGGACACGCTCTCCACAGGCACGTTGGTCGCGCCCGCATGGATCGTGATTACTGGACCCTCGGGCAGCGGTTGCCATAGCGCTGTATGGTTGCTGGCGGGCGTGCCAAGGCTGGCGATTTTGCGAGTCTCCGCACTCGCACCAGTGCCGATGCTGATGGTGTCCCCGGCCGACATCCCTTCCGTGTTCCTGACGTGGATGATGCTGTCGCCGGAGCGCGCAGGAATCGCCAGACCGGAGTTCGAAAGACCGAGCAGATAGAAGCCGCCGGCAGAAAGATTCGTTCCGGTGGGGATTTTTATCGTCGAGAAAATAGCCTGCTGAGCGGAATGCTCGGTCAACGTCCAGTTGGAAAGATCGACGCTTTGGGAACCCGCATTGTAGAGCTCGATAAACGAGTTTGTCAGGTCGGCTGGATCGCTTGATCGGACGCGATATTCGTTGATCTTGATGGGGCTGGCATTCCGCACCTTTTCGGCCGCTGTCTCGATTTGCTTGGTGCCGCCGGTCGCGTTCGTCCACGACGCGTTGCCGACCAGATCGCCGTTGAAGGATTCAACCCCCGACGTCACTTTGAACGTCGCGCTCACGCTGGCGCCAGGCGCAATCGGCTGAACAAACGTCTTCGAAGTTTCGGAATTGCCGGGGATGACTGCGGTCCATTTTTCGTTGGGCACGGACAGACTCAACTTGACACCGGCTACGGGCGCTCCCGTCGTGTTCGTGAATGTCACGGTAGTGTCCTGCGCAGACCCCGGAGTGAACGCCTGCAGTCCTGGCGGCGTTGCCACTGAGGCCGCCGGGGCTACTGTCAGCGGAGCCACATCGTATCGTGCAGCCACGATGTTGGCCTGCACCAACTGGTCGGTTGCGTTCGATGGAAAAGTGCCGGCGGCGGTCAGCGCGCCTTCATAAAATGTTCCCTGCGAACCGTCGCTGTTATCGCCGCCGTTACCGAGCAGAATCGCTCCCTGCTTGCGCATCGGGTCATAGGTCGGATTGACGCGCGGCCCATCGAACATGACCGACAGCGCGCCCTTTTGCGCGTCGCCACCCAGAGACGCCCAGCGGTGCGGTTCTCCTTTGGCGATCGCAGTCACAAATCGCCAGGGAATGCTCGGCAGCTCAGAACAACCTTTCGAACCATCCTCTTTAACGCAACCGACAAGATTGTTTTCCTGGTCCGTCATGATCCACGGACCGTCGCCATTCCCGCTGTACCAGGGTGTGGCGTTGCCAAAATACAAGGTTTCCATCGTGCCGTTATCGTCGTCGCGACTGTCGATCTCGGCGTTGCCGTAGTCAAAGCAGCAACCGGAGTTGAAGTGTTGGCCGTTGACGACCCAATATTCGCCCTCCGCCTGGTCATCGACGGCAGTGCCTTTGACATCGTTTTGGCGCAGGCCCATGCCCGGTTCGATGAACACACCATAAACCTTGTGTCCCATGATCGTAATCGGCGCCATGTTCGCGATGGGAACGTTGTCGAACCCGCCCAAGGCCGGCCCCAGGAATCCGCCGCGAGGCGCCTGGGTGAGATCGTTGTGCTTGGGACTCTGGTCGTAGATCGTCGTGATCCAGCAATAGGTGTTGGCGCAGAACTTGTCCTGTGCCGCTGCATCGGCATATCCGCCCGCGTCCAGAATGGGCAAGGCAACAGGCTGGACCACGCCAATATCCAGCGTCTTACCATCCGACTGGCGCAAAACCTGGTACAGAGGACCGTTATACGAGGCATAGAGAGCGCGCGTCGTACTATGGGCGGCGACGCACGCGTCTCTGGCAGCGACGTAAATGTCGCATGGGCCTTGCGGCCTGGATGGAGCAACGCCTGCTTCCGTACCGGATGATTGCGCCAACATCAAATTGGCGCCCAATAAAATAAGCGCGAGTCCAGGCATTAGTGCAAGAACGATTTTCGTTTTCATCGTAATTCCTGTCCACCCTGAAGAATTGGCCTCGGCATTCCGAAGAGATCCCATCCGCTCTCGGATTTAGCCGCGCAATTCCATTGAATTACCTGTCGGGAATACGTATACCACCTGATCCCGATCTGGTTCCATCTCGCTCTGGCCTTTCGTGTGGCGAAATCAAGCTTCCGCCGCGATGAGCCACACAGTTCGACCTCGCTGGTGGAAATTCCCCGCCCCGTTCTGTAAAGTGGACGGCAATGAATCTTGAACCTCCTGACGGTCTCGAACAGCGGCTGGCTGAGCTGTACTCGCGCGTGTATCGGCTCGAAGAAACGCTGCGCCGCCACGGAATCGCACTTCAGCAGCCTCAAGAGCAGGGTCCTGCGGTTTCGGAGCAAACGCCGCAGCCCTTCCCTGTTCCAACCCACGAGTCCGAGACCCAGCATTTGGTCACCGAAGCAACGCCGGGGCCTCCTCTTTTTAACTCCTACACTCAAGCTTCTCCGTCGGACGAGCGCTCGCTTGAGAATCGGATCGGTTCACAGTGGTTCAATCGTGTAGGCATTCTGGCGGTGCTGATCGCCATGGCTTGGTTTCTTAAGCTGGCTATCGACAATCATTGGATCGGACCTTTGGGCAGGGTGGTTATCGGACTTGTTTCGGGAGCGGGGCTCACGGCATGGTCCGAGCGCTTTCGCACCCGAGGATACCTCGCTTTTTCATATTCGCTGAAGGCTGTCGGCAGCGGTGTTCTGTATTTGTCCCTGTGGGCGGCGTTTTCTCTCTTCCATTTGATACCCGCACCAGCGGCCTTCGCAGCCATGATTCTGGTGACTGCCTTCAACGGTTTCATGGCCTGGGTACAGGACGCGGAACTACTCGCCCTCTACGGTATCGTCGGCGGTCTGAGTACGCCGCTGCTGGTGTCGACCGGCGGGAATCACGAGATGACCCTCTTCACCTACTTGCTATTGCTGGATGTGGCAATGCTGGTTCTGGTGACGCTTCGGCCCTGGTCGCGATTGCTGTTTTCCGCTTTTGTGGGAACCGCGTTGTTCATCGCCGGCTGGTGGTTCGAGTTCTACTCCGACGCCCAGTTGGTGCGCACTGCACTCTTCCTCGTATGCTTCTTTTTGATCTTTGCTTTCGCGCCTCGCCTGGTACGGCCGGAGTCATCAGATAGTGCGCATTTTTCCGGATGGGACTCGCTTGCATTGGTACTGATGCCCATCGGCAATGCGGCTCTCGGATTCCTGGCGTTTTACGAAATGGCGGAAGCACATCACACGAAATGGATCGAGCCCTGGATCGCTGTCGGGTTCGCCGCCTTCTACTTGCTGCTGCTTCGTCTTCGCGCACGCGGCACTCTTCGTGCCGGTCCGTCGCCTTTGTCGGCGCTCCACCTTACCGCGGCCGTGGTCTTTCTCACCATTGCCATTCCCCTTAAAGCGGAGGGCCGTTGGCTGACGATTGGCTGGCTGGTGGGGGGGGCGGCGCTATTGTGGGCCGCAAGCCGCTTGCGAAATCTGCGTCTGCAGGTACTGTCCCTGCTTTGCTTGGCCATCGGACTCATAGCTCTTCTCGTGGTCAATCCCGCGGCTTCGACGATGCCTTTTTTCAACGAGCGATTTGGAACTTACTGCCTGGCAATTGCAGTGTTCGCCTTTGTCGCCTGGATGGCGTGGACATCAAGAGACGAAACTGACCGGGGGATGGCCATTCCCTGGACAGCGCTGGCACCCGTCAGCGCCTTGATTGTGAACGCCCTGGTTCTGCTTGCGATTTGTTGGGAAATCGACGCCTTTTGGTGGCATGTGCGTTGGCATGGCGACATGAATCTCCTCGACGGCTATCGCATGTATGCGCAATTCACCTACTCCGCGTTCTTTATGGGATATGGCGCTCTGCTGCTAGCCGTGGGCTTCCAGCGGCGCTCGGCCTTCCTGCGCTGGCAAGCGTTGGTGCTCCTGGCCGTCTCCGTCGGCAAGGTATTTCTCTATGATGTGAGCGAACTGAGCCAGCAATTCCGCATCCTCAGTTTTCTGGGCCTGGGCGCGCTGCTGCTCGCGGTGAGCTTTGTCTACCAGCGCGACTGGCTAAACCTGCGCGGGCAGCAGCGCACTGACAATCAAGAACATCAGAATGGGCGAACCTTATGAAGTTGCTCATAGGCGCACTCTTGCTCGCCATTTTTGCCGCCGCTCCCGATCAAAGGTACTTCAAGTATCAACGCCCGATCGAGAATGCGACGGCACCGGCGGGCCAAACCTGCATCGCGCTCGATTCCGAGATTTATGCGCATGCCGCTCCGCAACTTGCCGACCTGCGACTATACCGCGACGGCACCGAGACGCCTTATGTGATTCGCACGAGTGCACCGGTCAAGGCCGACCGCAAAACCATCGTGCCTTTGAACCTCGGCATACGCGAAGGGAAGACCGTTTTCGATGCCGAGATGCCTGACGAACACTACGGCGACTTGGAACTGACCATTGCCGCGCAGGACTTCATTGCCACCGTCACGGTGTCAGGCGATCGGATGCAAACGGACCGCAATCGAACGACGATTGGCGCGTTTACGGTATTCGATCTGACGCGGCAGCGGTTGGGACGGAGCACCATCCTGCACCTGCCGGTATCGGATTTTCGCTTCCTGCACTTCAGCGTGAGCGGTCCCCTGAAGCCGGAGAACATTACCGGACTTTCAGTAGATCGGCCGCTAGCCGGACATCCGAAGTATCAGACCGTTGCGGAGACAGCACATGTGACACAGAAAGGACATTTGTCGATTCTGGAATTGACCGTGCCCCCTCACGTTCCGGTGGAACGAATTGCATTTTCGCCAGGCTCGCAGCCCGCTCTTTTCAGCCGCGATGTAAACATCAACGTTGCGCCCATCGTTTCGCCAGCCTCATCAGATGCGACCGAGCCAGAGCGCGCCGTGACCGCTGCGGGAACTCTCCTGCGGGTTCATAGCATTCAAGACGGACACAAGATCGACGAAGAACGCCTGGTGATCGACGCCCCTTGGACCGACTTCGCTAGAGCGACCAGGTGGACCGTGACCATCGACAACGGAGACGATGTGCCGCTGTCCGTCGAGCGAGTGCAACTGAGAATGCTGGAGCGGAAGCTTTGCTTCGAAGCTGCTGCGAACGCCCGCTATGTGCTCTTCTTCGGCGACTCGGCCTTGACCGCTCCGCACTACGACTACGCCACTTTGTTCGCGCCGCAAGCCGATGTGTCTCTGGCCGCCATGGGGACTGAGAAACCGAATCCCGCCTACCGATCTCGGCCCGATGAGCGACCTTTCACCGAGAGGCATCCGGCATTGCTATGGGTAGCGTTGACCGCGGTTATTGCATTGCTCGGAGGAATCGTTCTTCGCTCTGTAAAACTAACGGCTCAGTAATAAAGGCCTTTATCAAGACTTCTCCCTTATGTTGACCGCTTTCGTCTAAACGAGTCCACACGCAGTCTATGGCATCCAATGGAAATGCCACTCATGCCAGCCCAATGGCTAGGAAAACAATTCGTGAATCCCGTGCCAACCCAAGTGGGCGGCCTATCGATCATGTTTAAGATTGGGCCACGCTTCTTTCTCGGAGCCGCGGCTCGATCGCCCAAACATACACCGGGCCCCTTCCATACTGCCCCTCGTATCTTTGATGCCGGCCCACTCTCTGGCCTGAGAGTTACCTGGATGGGCCACTCCACCTCACTGGTTGAGATAGATGGAATGCGTCTGCTCATCGATCCAATCTGGGAGCAACGCGCGGCCCCTACACAGTGGGCCGGTCCCAAGCGTTTCTTTCCTCCGCCGCTCGCACTCCACGATCTGCCGCCCATCGATGCCGTTATCATCTCGCACGATCACTACGATCACCTCGGCGCAAGCACCGTTCGCAACCTCGCCACATTGCCGCAACTCCAACATGCTCGCTGGATCACCACACTTGGAGTAGACAAGATTCTCCATGGCCTTGGTGTCGATCCGACGCGCTCTACTGCGCTGAACTGGACCGATAAAGTGACCGTCGGTTCCATAACAGTAACGGCCTTGCCTGCTCGCCATTTTTCCGGTCGCAGCCTCTTCAACCGGTTCGAGACCTTGTGGGCATCTTTCGCAATCGTCGGTCCCACGCACCGCATCTACTACGGGGCCGACTCAGGTGAATGGGATGGCTTCTCTGAAATCGGCAAGGAGTTTAGCCCCTTCGATTTGACCATGCTTGAAATCGGCGCTGCGGATCCTCTTTGGCCCGACGTTCACATGGGCCCGGAAGGCGCTGTGCGCAGCTTTCGCGCTCTTGGCAGTCACGGCTTGTTCATGCCCATTCATTGGGGACTGTTTGACCTCGCGCTCCACAATTGGACGACGCCAATCGAAAGTGTCTGCGCCGTTGAAGGACTGCAAATTTGGTCCCCGACACCGGGCATTCCGTCTGAGGTTCTCCCCAACGAAGAAATCCGCTCCGACTGGTGGCGCTGACCGGAAGACCGTTGAGGCTCTGTTTGTCTAGACAATATAAGCACGAAAGGCAGTCTCAGATTCTTTATGTTCGGGTCACCCGCGACGGCAAACACCCTGCCGAACAGTCGGTTGTCATGAGGAAGAAGCTTGACCTGAAGCGTGCTGGCTCCGGTTCTCACCGCGTCGCCTGTTGAATCTTGCTGCGTACCGGGTCGCAATTGATCGAAAGGTGAATCTGGTTCCCTACGCTGAACGCATTTAGATACCTTGCTGCCTAAGTCCAGTGTCGCTCGAACCCACAACTCCTGCCGAAGACGCAATAGCTTACACTCAAACCAGATGCTCAATCGGGGCTATGCCTACACCACAATCATCAGCGGGAAATACCATGGACAAACCCTGCTCTTCCACCTGGCAAGCCTTTATCCCCACTCATCCCCACAAGCCTGGCAACAAAACCTGAACAACGGCGAAGTCACTCTCAACGGCGTCACCGCCAGCGGAAACGAATTGGTCACTTCAGGCCAAACCCTTGTCTGGAATCGTCCACCATGGATCGAACCGGACTCTCCTCGGCACTTCGAAATCCTGTTTGAAGACTCCCATCTATTGGCCGTCAACAAACCCAGCGGGCTGCCCACCCTCCCCGGTGCCGGCTTCATGGAAAACACCCTCCTGCGCCTGGTACAAAAACAAACCCCCAACGCGAACCCTGTACACCGGTTGGGCCGAGCCACCAGCGGCATCGTTCTCTTCGCCAAAACATCGCAGGCAGCCTCTCATCTATTCGCAAACTGGAACACATCCAGAATTGAAAAAACCTACCGGGCACTGGCTCAAAACGTTGCACAGCACGACACCTACGAAATCCTCACACCCATCGGTCTCGTACCGCACCCACTCATTGGTTCCGTGTGGGCCGCCAACCCGAGCGGCAAACCGTCAAAGTCATTGGCAAAGGTGATCTCACGCAACCCAAACACCACAACATTCGAGGTAAGCCTCTATTCGGGCCGCCCTCATCAAATCAGAATCCATCTGGCATCCATCGGCCATCCTCTGGTGGGCGATCCTCTATACGGCTTAACCGGCCAGCCTCTTGAAAATCTCCCCGGCCTCCCCGGCGATGGAGGATATTTTTTGCACGCCCAATTTCTGAAATTCCACCACCCCATCACCGGAGAACAGATCAATCTTCAGGCAACTTTGCCGTCTGGATTCTCCTTGCATCAGTAGGTTCACGGCGGGAATCAAGACAGGGTGGCCGTTAAAACCTGCACGATCCGCCATTCCGAACCCTGACGAAGCATCAACGAATTCAGACCCGCGTCGGACAAAGCTGAAACACGCACGAATAGTTGGCGACTAGTAACGGCAACAGGAGTCGGACCGAAATGTGGAATATATGCTCGAACAAATCGAAACGCATCGTTCCACCAGAACCCACTGCGGGTCACCTTAGCCGAGGGTGATGTCCAATTTGATGACCGAAGCGGGCGGGATTATTACGTTCAAAATCCCAGCGCTGATCGTGGAATCAAGCGGCGCAGTCCTTACTGTATTTGGACTTTCGAAGGTGTTGTGTGCGTGCATATCGTTGTTTGTTAGAACCGTCCCGCTGGACCGTACCATGGCAGCGCCGCGTACGGCTACCTGAGCCTGAGAAGGTCGGGTAAGGTCCGAATTCACCGCCGTCAGCGTCACGATGTTTCCCTTCCGCGATGCCGATCCGTTGAGGCCCCAGAAACTTGCAGGCTTTCCATCGCGATCATAATGTACATCCGGTGCGGAGAACTCCGTGCGGAGAGATTGCCCAAGGCATTCGCGCTAGAGCCGGCGATGCCCGGCTTGCGCTTGAACTTGGCCCTGTCGCTCTTCAAGTCGGGCGCGATGAGTGAGGCCGTTCACATGCTCACACCTTTACTTATGGAAAAGCCTTTGTCGGCCGCGCAACAACGGCAGTTAGATATTCTGATCGGTATGTCCCACTTTGGACTTGGGGAGTACGCCGCGGCCATCCCCTATCTGAGAGAAGCTACCACCCATGACGCAGAGAGCTAGTGGTTGCGTCTGGCCTTGACGCAGAGTTGCCTCGCATCCAAACAGTTCCCCTGCGTCCTCGATGTCTACCTTGAAATCCTTGCTCTGAATCCTGAATCGCCGGAAGCAGATATGTTAGCGGGTGAGGCATTGGATGAAATGAGGGATCATGCCGGGGCAATTCGAGAGTTTCGAGCAGCAGCCAAGGCGGACACAAAGATGCCCAATGTGCACTTCGCCCTGGGATATGCGCTTTGGACGCAAAATCAGAGAGAGGAGGCAGCCAAGGAATTTAACGCAGAGCCGGCGAACACTCCCAACCATCCGCAAGCATTGATTTACCTTGCCGATGTGGATATTAAGTTGAGCGACACAACGAGCGCATTGCCGCTCCTCGAGAAGGCGACACGTATCGATCCGAGGATTGCGTTGGGACATCTCGATTTGGGAATTGTGTACTCAACTCTAGGCCGTAAAACCGAGGCTCTGCGACAAATGAAGATGGCGGAGGAGCAGAACCCCAATGACCAGAATGTGCATTGGCGCTTGGGGCGTTTCTACCAGGAATCGGGGAAAAAATTGAGGGCAAAGCCGAGTTCGACAAAACCCGCAGTCTTCAGAAAACCTCCGACGAAAGCGTCTTCAAAAAGTTGAGTGAGAGCCCAGGCCAAGGGCCAGCCCGTTGAAAAGACGCCAAGCGTGCAGGCAGAGAATTAGTCGCAGATCCAGCGCTCATCCCAATCCAAGCGCATCAACACTCTGTATGTGCCCGATTATTTCTCCGCGACTGACTCGACCGAGTCTATGTCTGTCGCAGTATACGCTGCCCTTGGCCGGAGTTCTGGAAGGACTCTCCTTACTACGCATTTGTCCGTGCGGCGGAGAATCGACCACGGAGTAGCGGGCGAATCTGTTATCCCTAACCGCTCGAAAAGAAAGAATTATTCCAAAGAAACTTCCTAACCATGGCGGCCTGCTCCAATCTAATACGGGCATGAGAAATAGCGACCAGGCGCTGATCCGGGCGGTTCTGGCCGGAGACAAAGAGGCTTACGGCGTTCTCGTCGAGCGTCATGGGGAGAGTATGTTTCGCGTGGCATTTCGCATTACGGAGAGTGAACCAGACGCTCAAGAGATCGTCCAGGAGACATTTCTTCGCGGATACCGCAGCCTCGCGGGGTTCGACGCCCGAGCTGACTTTAAAACATGGATCTATCGGATTGCGGTTAACTGCGCATTGCAGGTTTTGAAGAAGCGAAAGTCAGAAGCGACGGTGCCGATCACTGAAGAGTTTGACGAAGAGCACTCGGGCATTCAACTGACTGAAGGCGGGGCCGGACCCGAGAGGCTGTTGCTGGATAAGGAAATCCAATACCGCAGGCATGCTGCGATGGAGAAGATGACCGAGGATGAGCGGCTTGCGTTTGTCTTAAGGCATCTGGAGGGTCGCTCCATCGACGAGATCGCAATCGCGCTGGAAGTGACACCGAACAACGCCAAGCAGGCGGTGTTTCGAGGAGTTCAAAAGATGCGCCGATCACTGGCACCGCTTTGGGTGAAGTCATGAGCCACTTAACAGATGAACAACTCGTCGAGCACTACTTTGGTGATGACGCCAACCCGATCGTGGCGAAGACTCATCTTCGCATCTGCAGCCGTTGCGAACACGCTTATGAGGAGATCTCGAATGTCCTTGCGGTCCGCGCACCAGAGCCTCCTGCGCGTGAACCCGAATATGGAAAACAGCTTTGGCAGTCCATTGAGGCCCCGTTGCGCCCCTACCCGGCAACGAAGCGCCGCTACTTTTCATGGCCTCGCCTGGTGCTTGCCGGCGCTTGCCTGCTGGCTCTTGTCGCCGCGTTCCTGGGTGGGTCGCTCTGGCAACAATTGCGCACTCGTCCTTCAGAGGCAACGAACAGGGCCCAGGCAAAGGAGCGTGTCGTTCTGTTTATCCTCGACGATCATCTTGACCGCTCGGAGCGCCTGCTCGTCGAACTCAATCACGCCGGCGCGGAGCCAGGGGATTCCGATGATTCGCTGCAAGCGGAAGCGAGGCAACTATTACCGGACAACCGCCTCTATCGACAGGCCATTGTCGCCGGCCGCGATCCCATTATGTCCGCTGCACTCGATCATCTAGAACGCGTTCTTCTGGAAGTGGCGAATTCGCCGGACAAGCTAAACAGTGCCGATATTGCGCGCATCGAGCACGAGATGAATACCGATTCATTGCTATTTCAAATCCGGGTTCTGCGTGCTCGCACGTCTCGGCCCGAACCGAAACTTGATTCGCGAAAAGGAGCATCGATCTAAATGAAAACGAGTCGATGGATTTGTATTATTAGCTTGTGCGGAGCCTTCGTACTTACTGCGCTTCCAGCCGCAGGATCTTCAGTACTACCGCACGATGACGGATCGCTCGCAGATGATAAGCAACCCGATGACGCGCGCCAGGATCAACTCTATTCTGATGCTACGCGGGCTATCGATGAGAGCCGATGGGCCGATGCCGAGCGACTGCTTGACCAAGCGTCAAGCCTGCAGGGGCGCAGATCGGACGCCGCCGTCTATTGGAGGGCGTACGTCAAGAACAAGGAGGGTCGTCCGTCTGAAGCTCTTGGGGCCTGCGCCAGTCTTCGCCAGAAATATGCGCAAAGCAATTGGCTGAAAGACTGCAATGCGCTTGAGATCGAGATTCGAGGCAAGAGCAACAGCCCCGTTCAGCCTCAAGCGGAACAAGATGAAGAACTCAAGTTGCTCGCGCTAAGCTCCCTCATGCAGAGCGGTAACGGCAATGCACTGCCGATCCTGCAGCAGATCCTCGAGGGGCAGCACTCCGAACGGCTCAAGGAGCGTGCCCTCTTCGTTCTTGCACAAGACCAGTCGAAGCAGGGGCACGAGTTGTTGGGTCAGATCGTGCGAGGAGAAAAGGATCCCAATCTACAAATCAAGGCCATCCGCCTCCTCGCCGCCGCACAAGGATCAAATTCTGCCTCGACCCTTGAGAGCATCTATTCCAAATCGAACGATGCCTCTGTGAAGAGGGCCGTGCTGGACTCCTACCTTGTTATGAATGATCCGGAGAAGTTGGTGCAGGCCGCCCGACATGAATCCAATCCCGAGCTCGCGCGCCATGCGATCTCTGAACTCGGAGCCATGGGTGCCGTCTCGCGCCTCTCTGAGATCTATAAAGAATCCTCCAACAAGGAAGTGAAATCGACGATCCTTAACGCGTATGTCGCAGCCGGCAGCAAAGGAGCGGACGCACTGGCTGCGATCGCTTCGAGCGAGCAGGATCCCGATCTGCGGCGAAAAGCGATCCGCAATATGGGCCCCTCTGGAGGATCTTCTGCGATCCCGACGCTACTCGCCATTTATTCCAAGAGCAATGATGAAGAGTCAAAAACAGCCGTGGCCGATGCGTTATTTGTGGCCAATGACGCCCACGATCTTGTGAGCCTGGCCCGCAGCGAGAAAGATCCTGCGGCGAAAAGAAACATCGTCGGCAAGCTTGCCTTGATGCACAGCAAGGAAGCCACAGATTACATGCTGGAACTACTCAACAAATAGGAGGGTGAACATGACAACATCGATCACGGCGTTGCTGCTCGTCGCATTCGCAGCGGGCTTGGCGGCTCAGCAACCGAAGGTAAGCAATACGCAATTCAAATCCGAACCGGTAGTGCAGAGTCTTGCCGCAACGGCCGATCGAATGGGTCACTCCAGCGAGCAACTCTGGGTCGGGTATGAGGTTCCGGCTATCGCGGGCACTCATTTGACGACATGTTCTGATTGGTCTGACTCGTCGCAGTCCAACGATGATTGCTGTGGCGAGTATCGACTGGAAGATGAACGTGGGATGCGCAGCAGCAGCAATGGACAGGCCGCGCAAAATTTTTACGTTCTTCTTCGCTTCGAAAAGGGGGATGCGCTAAAAGTCAGGTTTGTGGCAGCAGGATGTCACCTCGACGCCGGCGGCGTCAACTTCGACTGGATCACGGGAGTCAATCCGGAAGACAGCGTCGCATACCTCACCGGCCTGGTAAAGCTGGCGCCGGAACATTCGAAGACTGCCGAGGGGGCGCTCGTGGCCATCAGCTTTCATGCCACGCCGGAAGCCACACGCGCACTCGAGAAGATCGCTTCGTCATCGGAATCCGAACACATCCGCGAGCAGGCTGCATTTTGGCTCGGCGCGCAACGCGGTCACGATGGTTTTTGGGCACTCAAAACACTGGAAAACAAGAACACGGACGATGCTCGATTTCGCGAAAAACTAACATTCGATTTTTCGCTGAACTCCGATCCTGGCGCCGAAGACGAATTACTGCACATGGCCAAGTTCGACGCGGAGGCCAAGGTGCGCGGGCAGGCACTCTTCTGGATCGCGCAAAAGGCGGGAAAACGGGCGACCAGCATACTTAGTGACGCCATTCAGAATGATCCTGAGACCGACGTGAAAAAGAAAGCCGTGTTTGCGCTGAGCCAGTTGCCGAGGGATGAGAGCGTGCCGCAACTGATTCATGTGGCCGACACAAACTCGAATCTGACGGTTCGCAAAGAGGCGTTCTTCTGGCTCGGTCAATCCCAGGATCCCCGTGCCCTGGCGTATCTCGAACAAGTACTCAAGAAGTAGCGAATGCTCGCGCTCGACTCGTGTTTAGGCCTTCCCGACTACCGGACACCAGGTGAAAGTCTCCTCCTTGATAGCGTAGTAGGGCATGTAGTGATGCTCAGAGTCGCCATCGATGGACAAGTGCAACCACGAATACGCACAAAGCGCTGGCCCGGCTTCAAGGAACTCTCGAAAGACGCTGCTGCAGGCTTCCGTCTGCATTCAGGATATCGACCAATAGCGCCATTGTTCCATTTGCGTGCGTCGCAAAACTCAGGCACGGGTCGAAGGCGCGGATTAAGCCCTCCAAGCGATTCAGCATTCCTTCGTTCACCTTGCGACCGGAGATGTATTTCGTAGCGACCTGCATACGCGCACGCAACGAAGACAGAGAATACAACGATTGTGATCGATGACAAAGCGCGGATGGGAATCATCAGTGGCGCACTTGACGTGGAGATAGGGCAACGTCACGCGATCGACTCCGAGTCTCCGCGCCAGAGCCTCCAGTTGGCAGTGGCCAGAGAAAACGCAGGCGGCGCAGAAGTGATTGGTCGCATTAAGGTATCTTTATCGCAGCGCAGCGTCCACGCGCGCTACTAAAACCTGCGGTATTTCCGTTGGCTATCATTGCCAGCGGTCTGCACACTTATTGGAATATCGGGGCGCCGGCCAATTCCGTGGGGGGTTCGCAGGGCAGAGCTGGATACATATACTGATATGACATTAACCCCCGTATAGCTGACGATTTGCCCACCATACAGACGACCCTCGATCCTGGCCCCTCGGCCGTTTGCGGCTATCTAACGTCGGACAGCGTTTGAGTTCAGTGCACCAATACTTCTCGATAGTTGTGTCCTAATTGACGGTGAAATTGAAATAGTCTACAGCCGTGACAGTTCCCGATGCTGCGTCCGCCGCTCGAAAGGTGACTGTATAGACATCGGCCGTCGTACCTGGTGTTCCGCTGCCTCCGCTGCCACTGCCGGCGCCGTTGTTGCTACCAGCAGACCCGCCGCCGCATCCAGTAGCCCAGCCAACCATCAGACAAAGAGTAAACACTCCCAGCAGGTAACGCTGCCGATAGCGCCTTCCACGGATATTCAGCAACATAAGAAGCGCGAGGGCCGCGCCTTCCGGCAATCTCCAAGGGCTGCTCACAGAGCGGTGAAGCGAAGCGCCGGACGAAGCCGTGGTATTGATTGTAAGCGTCGTAGATACGGCTTGATTGCTCGTTACATTCACCTGAGCAGGGTTAATGCTACAGGTTGGAATATGCTGATCGCTGCTGTTCTTCCCCGTAACCGAGCAGGTTATATTTACTGCACCCGTGAACCCTCCTCCCGGACCCACAAAGACTACAGCTGTGATCGTGCCTCCTGGCGAGATAATTCCTGAAGATTGCTGGCCAAAACTCAATTGAACTGTTTGCCCGGTTCCATTCGAGCAACCCGCGGTGCAGGTCACAGTTGTCGCGGCGGATGGCCCTGAGCCGACAAAATTGCTATCTCCAGTGTAGGACGCCACGATACTGTTGACGCCCATGGCCAGTTGCGTCACACCGACTTGAAGCCCAATGGAATGACAGAATGTCTTTGTGCCCGCGCATGGAATTCCAGTCGGAGGCGACGTACCTAGAACCGTATTGTTCGTCGAATCGGTGAAGGTCACAGTTCCGGTGGGTTGAATCGAGTTGATTGGAATACTAGCTGCAATTTGCGCATAGATGTTGAGGCTGCCACTGTCAATCGAGTTGGTGCTCGATGTCACCGAGATCGTGGTCGCTGCCGGCGAAACAGTGAAACTGACTGCGGATGAATTGCTTGAGTTATAACTTAGATCGCCACCGTATGAAGCCGTGATCGAGTGAGTGCCCGCGACCGCGAATGAATCATAGATAACGGCATTGCCGGATGCATCGAGGGGAACTGACCCCGGCGCCGGCTCGAGCAAATCGAAAAACGTCACAGTGCCTGTTGCGTTGGTGATGGGGTTTGACCTACCAACTTGTGAGGCGCCGATCGGCTGTGCGTTCAGCAGCAGGACGGTGCCTAGCGGGACCGTTGTTTCTGCCGCGTTCACCGGTTGTGAACTGGAGTTGATAGAGTTCACCGATAGTTGCAGAGTGCTGTCTTCCGGAGTGACTGTGACTGCAACCGGTGAGGATACGCTGCCTGCATAGCTAGTTCCATCACCGCCGTAATTGGCATAAACGTTATATGTTCCACCAGGAAACTGGCTGTAACTTGCCGAGGCCGCTCCGCCGTTCAATGTGAGAAGCGTTGGCGCGACGCTCGTTGTAGCTTTCGCCTGCGCAGCATAGTTATTCTCGATCGCTACGTTCCCCGTGGCGGCCGAGGGATTCACACCTACACTGATGTTTACGCTGGCGCCGTGCGTGAAGTTAGTTTTATCCAGGCTCAGACTGGTACTTGTCGAGATCAATGAATTGTCGGACCAATTGTTTACAAGATTGGCAATGTCCACACTGCCTAGTCCGGTGGCCAGGTTATAGCCAGAACCTGCGTTGTATCCGGTAAGAAAGCCGTTTGTTCCGCAGTTGAGACTCTGGGCGACACAGTACACCGAATTGTTTCCGCTCACAATCTGATGAAATGCGCTGGGGCTGGCTTGCGCCAACTGGTAAAGAACCCAGTCTGCCTGTCCCATGCGTGTCGAGGCTCCGATCTTCTGATTGACGAGCGCCAGAATTCCTGCAAAGGCTGGAGCAGATGCAGAGGTTCCGCCAACTCCGCTGACGGTTCCGTTTGAGCCAGGGCAATCGTTCTCTGCGCAAACGGCCCACAGTGCCCCGTACTGGCCGTTTGCTGCAAGCAAAGATACGTCAGGAATGTCGCGGACTGTGTCGGTATTGCTGGGCGAAAACCCTTGTTGCCAAGCGGGCTTGGAATAAGCACTCTGCCCCTCATTACCTAAGCTGCTGGCGCCGCCGCCACCTGCCACAATATTTGTTTCCGCGGAACTATTCGAATAGACGCTGTTTGCCGACAAAAGTTCATTGGTAGCGGTTGAATTGTTCCATGGATTTTCCGGGATGTAACTAAGCGCCGAAGTGTAATTCAAGCTATTGGTGGAATTCACATAAGTTGAAAAGCTATTGGCCAAAACGTCGAAATCCGTGCCACCCACCGCGATATTGTAAGGGGTGGAGGCGAGTCCGTTGACTGCCAAGCCTTGGGTGGCGACGGATTCGGTGTTCATGTCATCGCATCCGGCGGAGCCTGAATCACCGCTAGAAACTACAACCGTGATTCCCTGAGCGGCGGCCTGCTCCCAGGCGTTCAGGATCTCCTCGTTCCCGGCGGCTCCGAGTGACGCCTCGCATTCCCCATAACTAAGGCTGAGTATGTTGACTTTGTTGTCGTCGATGGCGCGATAGATGGCCAGGAATACTCCAGACTGGAGTTCAGTGTCGCCCGCGGTGTAGTAGATAATGTGGGCGCCGGGAGCGAGCCCACCCGACACCTCGGTATCAAGCAGCGCCTCCGTCTGATCCGCAGTCTGATCGTAGTTCAATTCATTGCCATCGTAGACAATCGTTAGATAGCCGCCATATGCATCCAGGCCGAACAGCGATTGATAGTTCAAATTATCTGAAAAATCAAGCCAAGTATCTCCTACGACGCCAATGGTGATGCCGGTGCCGTCATACTTGGCCTGGTTTGATGCAAGATGAGTATTCAACGAATTGGGCGCGTTATATATGGTTGCAGCATCTCCGGGAGTGACAAAGAGATACCGGCTTCCACCGTTTGTCACGGTCAAATCAGGGGTAAAGCGATGCTTCTCAGGGCTCCATCTTCCTGCAGGCCCTTTGATGACTTGTGTGTGAGGTTTGAAGTCGTTGAGATTGGCGACGCCCGCGATCACCGGCGAGAGTGCCGCCGGGATCATAGGATCAGAGGAATTTGCCCAGTGTTCGATCCCGCTAAGAACGTAACGATGAATGGTGGTATGGAAAGCTTGCTGGATCTGACCGATGGTCCCGGAGAACTCGATGGCGGTGCGTCCCTTGTTTACTTTGTTTACCGTGAAACCCTCATTCTGGAGCCATGTCTGGACCGTGTCTAGATCCGCATCGGAGATGCCGAATTTTTTGCCGAACTCTTCAGGGGTCAAAAACTTTCTATAGAGTGGAGAGCTTGCAATCTGGACTGTCTGAAGATAGGACTGAAGGCTTGATTCCTGCTGGGGGCTGCGCTTCAAAAGGAGCATCATGCGCGAGGCAGATTGGGTGGCAGGCACAGCACCGCGATCGTAGCGCGATTGTGCCAGTCGATGAGTATTGCCTGGCAATGTAACCAGTGAAGCCTCGTCGATTGTTTGTCGGACAAGAGATTCCACTGCGGTCTGAGCCTGGCCAAGGGCAATGACAGGGGCAGAGGCTGCTGCTCCCGCCAGAAACAAAACCAACGCAGATAAAGTCCGAAAGCGGCAAGATATCTGAAGGATCATTCCATTCCTTGTTTGAGGCATTTAATTGCGTGGAGCCGTGGGGGAACTCAAATGATCAGGGTTGGGGGTTGTTGATTGCGACGAGTATATCGTACTATGCGCTTTTGATTCGAATCAGGAGTTGCAAGTCACTCTTTTGGGTAAGTCTACGAGCCGTTCGCACGTATTAGCTTGAGAGCCAAATTGCGCCTTAAGCCTGGTTTGCCGCTAGTCTAGAAGTGCTCCGCAAACGTTTAATGAGCACTTGCGCGATTTTCTGAGATTTCATTTTTCGGTTCGCACTATTTGAGATCAAGGATCGGTCTAACTGATGTAAGAATCACATCTTCGCTGGAAATACCCCGGATACAATTGGCTCGTTCGGCGCACGGCGGAATGAGAGTGCACAGATGCTGAGATCGAAACTGGCGTTGGCGCTATGGTTGTTTACCTGCATCGGCGAGTCTGCTGCGATGGCAGAACCGAAAGGGGTTTACTTAGAAGCTTGCACAGCTTCGGAATTAGACTATACTGCTCTTCCTCCCTCAACATCCTCACCGCATGGCAATGGGCACTTGCTCGTTCTTGAAGTCCGAAACGTTGGCGCGACCGACTGCATGCTTGGGTACCCGGCAATTGGGCTGCTTCCTCGTTCGGATGAAGGAAATAACATCCTGTTCACATCGAATGCAGACGAGCCCCTTATGGCTCTGGGGACAAAACCGCTCGCCCGGGGCGAGTGGGCGCATTTCATTGTCGTCTGGGTGGACCGGATTGCCCCGGAGACGCCATGCGAGCAGTACTCGACGTTGAAGCTGAACCTGGATTTCAATAACGCCGGTGCAATACCAGACGGTCCAGCGCTGGAGGTGAGAAACCTCTGGATGCATTCTTGTTCGCCTGTCTTTGTTTCCCCATACAGGGTGGGGCATTTTCACGGAGATCTTGACCTTTCGCAGAAATGGAAGCATTACTGGGAGCCGACTAAAATGCCGGATCTCTCATTTCCGGGCCAGATACTCTCGTCCGAGATTGTGCGGGATTCCCCGCAGTTTCGAATTCATACTCAGGCGGCGCGCACTATGATTGGGGACAACATTCAACTTCGCCTTAACTTCTCACGCGAGTCGGATAATGGATGCGCGTACCGGATGCTGCGAAGGCGTGAGTCAAATGGAGCCACTCTTATCCTCCTTCAAAATTGTCCGCAGGATGATGTCTGGGACGAGCAGCCGGTCGGCGGATTTGTTGAGCCAGGAATCACACGCCTGGAACTGCGTAACCGAAATCTAATTCCCGAACATCCCGGCACTGTGGAATACGACTTCCTCGGCCAGATTAGGCAGGCCAATACTCCTGTTCTGGCAAGAACGGGCACCAGATTTTCAGTCAGAGATCCTACTAATCCTCCCGAAGCTGCGCTGGTGACTGATTTGGCCGCCTGTACGGCGTCGCAGCTTCAATTTACTCCCCAACCGCTGACGAAACCCAAGCACTTGATCAATGTGCGCGCCTATCAGGCCCGGAATATCTTTGCGAAGGCATGCTCGGTAAATGGTGTCCCTAATGTGAGCGATCTGCGAAGCGCATCTTGTAGCGGTTTGTAAAAGGTCCGATTCTTGTGTGATGGGACGCTACCAGACAGCAGATGTTGAGCATTGGCGTGGAGTGTTGAAGGAACAGGCGGCAAGTGGCAAGAGCATGGCTGGCTACTGTCGCGAGCACGGCTTGCGGGACTGGGAACTGTACGAGTGGAAGAAGCGCTTGCGTGGTTCCGAAGCCACGCCGTTTGTTGCAGTCGAAGTTTCATCGCCAGAAGTATCGCTTCAACCAGAGCTACATTGCGTGCAGTCTTCTGGCATCGAGCTCCGTCATCGCCGCGGCTGGAGCTTGATGGTTGAGCCGGGGTTTGATGCGGCTCACCTGCACCGGCTTCTATCTGTGTTGGAGCAGGAGTCGTGATCGGCCTTCCGAGTCTTCGTGCGCTGGATGGTGCGCCAGGACCGCGGATCTGGCTTGCGGCCGAAGCAACGGACATGCGCTGCGGGGTGTGACATGAAGCTGATTCAACGATTGTTCAACATGGATTCATCATGAAATGAACCTGCGGTTCCGTCCGCAGTAGCCTATCGGCACCGGCGTGATTGGTAACGATCGGGTCGGAAGCTGCCGAGACAATATCCTTCGCGCAAGCGGTGGAGATTGCCGTGAGGGAATCTCCTTGACTGCCAGCGTCAAAGTGGTCAGAGGGTTAGGCTGGATGACACGCCCAACATATGTGAATCGCCGTAGGCATCGTTAGCATGGACCAGCCAAAGACGCTGACAGGCTGAAGCCAAAAGGTAAAGCAGTCGGTTGACCTGATAACCGCGACAGGTCACACGGACATCCAGACTGCCGGTGTGAAGGCGGGGGCTAAATCATTCTTGTCGCTGAATCAGAACATGGAAACCCCGCTGGCCTCCCCGGGAATCGGGGGAAGCGCCTCGCAAGAGTCGCCGACAGGCCTGCGGGGAGAGGATGCTGGAAAAAGCAAAGGCCGCTCTGTAATGGAGCGGATAGGAAGCGGCAACTTCTCTGCAATAAGCAGGCAGACTTCCAGCAGGTCATGAAGGGCGAGAAAGCAGGCAAAACCATCTTATGAGGAAATCGCAAATGAACGCGGACAACGCGTGTGCATCCTCAGCCGCCGTTGCGCATTGGGACCAGATCGACTGGAAACGATGTGAACAGCAGGTAGCTCGGCTGCAGGCGCGTATCGTCAAGGCATCCCAGGGGGGCCGCTGGGGCAAGGTCAAAGCCTTGCAACGGTTGCTCACCTGCTCGTTTAGCGGCAAGGCTCTGGCCGTGAAACGAGTGACAGAAAACAAGGGCAAGCGAACCTCGGGTGTGGACCAAGTACTCTGGTCCACGCCGCAGTCCAAACTCAAAGCGATCGCATCGTTACAGCGCCGGGGATACCGCCCGCTGCCGTTACGGCGGGTGTACATTCCAAAATCCAACGGCAAGTTGAGGCCGCTCTCGATTCCCGTGATGAAGGACAGAGCCATGCAAGCGCTATATCTGATGGTTCTGGAACCAATCGCCGAAACCTGCGCGGACCCCAACTCTTACGGCTTCCGGAAAGGCCGCTCTACCGCAGACGCCATCGAACAGTGTTTCAAATTTCTGTCGAAAAGCGACGCGCCGGAGTGGATTCTTGAAGGAGATATAAAAGGCTGTTTTGACCACATCAGTCATCGATGGCTTCTTACCCATGTTCCTATGGACGCAGTCATCCTTGAGAAGTGGTTGCGATGCGGATTCCTCGAAAAATCTACCTTGTTTGCCACCGAGGAGGGGACGCCTCAAGGAGGAATTATCTCACCCGCGTTGGCGAACTGGACTCTGGATGGTCTGGAGTCCCTCCTGAAGAGGACGTTTCCGTCTCGTAAGGAAAAGGGGCGACAGATCTACTCCAAAGTACATCTGGTGCGCTACGCCGATGACTTTATCATCACCGGACGCAGCCAAGCTCAGTTGGTCAACGAAGTTTTGCCACTGGTGGAACAGTTCCTGCGCGAGCGGGGTCTGGAACTCTCAGCGGAAAAAACTCACGTGACCCACATCCAGAAAGGGTTTGACTTTCTCGGCCAGAACATACGCAAGTATGGAAGGAAATTGTTGATCACGCCTGCTCAGAAGAACGTTCAGGCGGCTCTGACAAAAATCCGGGGAATCATCGAGAAGAATAAATCGGCGACGCAGGAAAATCTGATCGTTCAGCTCAACCCCGTCATACGGGGATGGGCAAACTATCATCGGCACTGCGTTGCTAAACGTGCGTTCGCGCGCATGGACTTTGAGATATGGCGCAAACTGTGGTGGTGGAGTTATCGCAGACATCCACGAAAGAACGGCGTATGGGTGAAAAATCGGTACTATCACCCTATCGGCGAACGGATGTGGAGGTTTGCGGCACGCACCGGCACAAATCCCGTGGGACAGCCTTCATGGAAGCGGTTGCTCTACGCGGGGAATACGCCCATACAACGGCATCTGAAGATCAAAGGGGAAGCCAACCCTTTCGATCCCCGGTGGCGCTCGTATTTTGCACAAAGGGCCAAGGGTTCGAAGGTACAACAAACTGTCGCGGATGACCGGCTCTCCACTCCAGAGGGCTTACACATGGCTTGAGCCGGATGAAGGGAAACTGTCATGTCCGGTT
>Ga0302140_10000138_pt1 | contig 83094 bp, 65 predicted proteins | sample I_Bog_E1_1_FD_202095 | JGI IMG/M metagenome (GOLD analysis project Ga0302140, IMG submission 202095) | Peat permafrost microbial communities from Stordalen Mire near Abisko, Sweden - I_Bog_E1_1 | ecosystem: Environmental > Terrestrial > Soil > Wetlands > Peat | place: Sweden: Abisko, Stordalen... | reverse complement strand
CAGCTTCAGGCCGGGTCACCCTTCTTGTTGCAAATGGCGTGCCATTCTCGCCTGGCAGGGTGCAAACTGATAAATCAATAACTTACGGAAAAAGAAGTGCTATGGGAACCGGTCTGAAGTGTAAACTCCCGTATACACTTAAGGTCAAATAGATTGAAATCGTACACATGATCTAAGATGTTTGACCAAAAAAAGGTGATGACATGCCACCCGATTGGAAGGGGGCGATACAGACGATGCAAATGGCCTTGGCTATGACAGGAAAGGCAAGAATATTCGGCTTTCCCACATGGAGATCCGCCACTGCTGCTGCATTTCTTCAGGGCATTCATTGCAGAATAGCGCGAAGGGTGTTGCCAATGTATTATTACCGTGGACTGTTATCTTGACCTGCGCTTGCCCGCTTGCGGCGCCTTCAGGACAGTCGCAGCCCCAAGTGGCTGGAAGCACCACATTCCGAACTTGATCGGCGATCCTCGATTGCACTGAACGCTCTGCCTCGCGATGGAGATCATATGGACAATGCAGATCTGAATATGGGCCTGGAACACCACAGGACAATTCGTTTGCGGTGGCCCAGCAAGTTACTCGGCCCCCCACCTGGAATGAAAGAGATCAATGTCGCCTGCTGGTTTCAATTCATTGCATTGCTATTAATTATCTTTGTCGCATTGGGCGCGCAGATCAAGAACCAATCGGGCATTTTCCGCGACTGGCGCTGCGACTTCATCGTTATGTATGGAATCGGACATATCGCGAACGAGTATTCCACCGCCCATCTCTACGACTACGACCTCCAGAAAAAAGTGTTCAACGAGATCCACCCAGCGCCCGCAGGCACGTATATACCGAGCCCCTACCCGCCCTTTGTGGCTCTGTTCCTAAGTCTCTTCGCGCGATTCCCTTTCAACCAGGCCTACGTCCTTTGGGCGGGAACCTCGCTCATTCTTTACGCCGCGGGCATTGGAGCAGCACTCAGGGGTGTTTTCCCAGGGGAGCGGCTACAGAATTCTTTGATTTTTTGTCTTGCCCTCGAGTTCAGTCCATTCATGATCTCCACTCTTGCCAATGGCCAGCTTGCTTCAATTGCGGTCGCTTCAGTAGGGATGGCCGTCCTTCAAGAGACTGATTCGAAGCCTTTTCGCAGCGGCCTTGCGCTCTCCGTCCTCACTTACAAACCGTCGCTTTTGCTGCTTCTGATTCCCATGCTCTTTCTCACTCGAAGATTCAAGACACTTCTTGGATTCATGGCCGGAGCGGCAATGCTGATCGCTGCAACGACAGCATTCACAGGCATTCAAATCTGGTCGGCTTACGCGCACATTTTAAGCCAGTTTGGAAAAGTCGCCGGATTGAACGGCCACTCGTCGCTCAACCTTCCAAAATTTATCGACTTTAACTCATTTTCATATCTATTCCCTGGCGGCCGATCCTGGGTTGGATTAGCGATTCTCTTTACGGTAATCACTACAATTACTGCGTGGCTTGCGCTCTTGTTGTGGAAGTCCGCAACTGGCGGGAGGGCGGTGCAATACCTTGCCTGGGCTTCGACCCTGACCTGGACTTTGCTGTTGAATGTCTATGTCCCGATCTACGACTCTATCTTGGCCGTCATAGCGATCATTCTAACTCTGGGAGCGCTGAAACAGCTTAAACTGAGCGCCGCAATGGGGTGGGCTGTATTCCTCTCCGTACTGATATTTGCGGTCTCGTGGGTCACTGTTCCCATTGCCGTCAGCCATCAGATCCAGCTCCTGAGCATTCTGCTTGGAATCCTTGGATTGGGTCAGCTCGTACTCTTGAGCCGGGCGATCCGCCAGAAATCGAGGCAAGCGGAACCCGGTCTTCTTGAAGAGTGAATGAGCCCAGGGCCAGTCGATCACCAGACGCTCAGGCATGACGCTGTTCTTTGCTTCCGGTTGCATAGAGATACCAGGCGATCCATGCGGGAATGGTCCACAAGTAGTAAGCCGAGGTGATTGGAACTTCCGCCAATACCTCCATCATTGCGGCTCCTGCAAACAAACCGAACGGCAGCAGCGAACGCCCTGAATCGTCCGCCCGGTAGACTCCTACCATGACTGCCGGAAGCAGCATGGATTCATCGGTGAACCAGGCATAGGGTGTACAAGCCGCAGAGACGAGAAGCACCAGCAATCCATGATCCATCCAATCCCAGCGAGTACGCCGCGTCCAGAAGTACCAAAGCGCCCAACCGCACCCGGCAGCCTCTGGCAGGAACTGTAGCCACACTGCATGGCTGTCGACAAGCAGCCGAAAAGTCGAGCTCAGTGTAGGTACCCACGCATCCAAGGCCCCGTTCGTGCGCATCATTTGTGCATATTGCGACCAAACCCGATGATCGAAAATGAGTGTCAGCGCGCAACTGGCAAGCAGTATGGCGGAGAACCCCGCGAGAATGCGGTACGCCTTCCGGCTAACCACCCATAGCAGCAGGACAACCGCGAAGGGCAGGAACAGGTGCGGCTTCAAGGCGCAGGGCAGCAGCGCCGCACCTGCAAGAAATGGATGAGTTTTGTAGAAGTAGAGAAAGAGCACAATGCCCATCAGCAGGAAGATTCCAAGCTGCCCGGCCATCAGGCACTCCATGAGAGGCGCAAAACAGTAGCCGAGCAGGTGTAACCTGTTGGCCGGACGCCCATGCATGGTCCAAAGGATCCGAATGGAAGCGACAAGGCAGGCAAGAAGAACGAGCAACCACAGAACGAGTCCGGTGTTCGCTCCTACAAATCCCAACGGTAACGCCAGAAAGAAAGCCACGGGCGGACTAAACGAAACCTGAGGATGGTTGCCTGCAAGGCCCGCCCCGCGCTGTAGTGGCAAAATGGCAGCGCCATCGTATGGATTTGCTCCGTGAACCAGTTGCTGCCCTGCCGCCCAGTACTCAATAAAGTCCCGCTTCCCGGCGCTGTTGGTCTTGACAATGAGGAATAGAATGCCAATCCCTAAAACCACCAGGCACGAGGCCGCAAAAATGCGCAATGCACGTGATTTCATTGCTTGCCTCCATTCTTGCCGCCGATTTCTGCACTGGCTCGGTTGAATTGTACCGCCCGTGGCTCGGTTTCAAAAGTCATAACCTGCATGTGGATCGGAAACGTGAAGTGCAAAAGCCAACACAGTCGAATCTCCTGGTCTCGGCACAAGTCTGGCAAGAACTTGATTTTGCGAACAAACACCATCTCTCGGAGGAAGTAAACTAACTCTCATGGTCAGTAATGCCTATGTTCAGTTCGCGGCAGGCACCACGAGTGACGTTATCGCGTGTGCCAATACGGAGCTGGCATGCCCTCGCCGCGTCTGCGAAATGCCCATGCATTGGTGTCTGAAATGACGCAGGCGAGTGAGCAGCGGACCCCATCAAAGAGCCTTCTCGCTCTCTTTCGGGCCATGGCAACATTCTCAATTGCCACTACCTGCGCGATTGCGTTAGGAGGCGCTGTCGAGATACTGCTTCTGGCGCATTTGCCCGGCCCCCTTTCAGGGGCGCGCGATTTCAGCGCCTATTGGGCTACAGGTCAACAGCTGGCGCACCACGCCAATCCATATGACGGCGATGCCATTTTGCGCATAGAGCGTGCCGCGGGGCTTCCTGCCAAGGCAAGCGTCCTGATCATGCGGAACCCGCCCTCGGCTTTGCCACTCGTGCTTCCGCTTGGGTTCCTCGGCTTCCGTGCCGCATCGATTCTGTGGTCCTTGGCTCTGCTAACGTGTCTGGTTGTTTCGGTCCACATCCTCTGGGTGATGCACGGTCGGCCGAAGAATCTCCGATACGCACTTGGCTATACTTTCGGACCGGCGCTCATATGCCTCATCAACGGCCAACCCGCTCTCTTCGCGCTGCTCGGCCTGACCCTGTTTATGCGTCTGCATCGGTCGCGACCATTCGTGGCCGGAGTCTCCCTCTGGCTCTGCACACTTAAGCCACACCTGTTTCTGCCTTTTGGCGTCGTGTTGCTGACCTGGGTCCTCGTTTCCAGGAGCTATCGGATTCTGGTTGGCGCGGGCGTCGCCGTGGCCGCGAGCTGCGCGATCACATTCCGCATCGACCCCATCGCGTGGGAACAGTACGCACAGATGGCTCACGTATATCGAATGGAGCGTGACAATACTGCCTGCCTGAGTTACTATCTGCGTATTTGGCTAAGTCCTCACGCCATGTGGGTCCAATACCTTCCCACTGCCCTAGCCTGCATTTGGGCGCTATGCTATTTCTGGCCACGGCGCCACGATTGGGATTGGATGAAACATGGCGGCCTGGTAATGCTTGTGTCGATCCTCGCGGCACCTTATGTCTGGCTCTACGATCAGGTTCTGGCCATACCGGCCTTGCTGCATGGCGCGTACATCACCCAGTCAAGGAACATGCTGGTAGCTCTTGCGCTGCTGAGCGGTCTGGTCGAATGCGCACTATTCGGGAATGCGTTGAAGCCAGCCGCACTCTATCTTTGGACTCCGTGGACTGCGCCAGCCTGGCTTGCATGGTATCTGATTGCCTGTGCTTCTGCCTGTAAGCTACGGCAAAATCAGGCATGAATTCCCCTCGGCCGTGAAGCAAGGACGCCCAACCATCGGAAGGCCGCCCTCAACAAACTCAACCGGCTCTGCTTCCTTAATTTTCTCTATGATTCGATATCAGGTTCGATCGCGAGATCGCCCGTCAATGTTGCGGACGAAAATTCCAGAATGTCTCCGAAGCGTGTCTTGGTTTCGCGGATGGTACCGGCGGGAAGCTCGAGCACGGAGTGCGCGGGGAGACAAGCGGACATACGCCAGGGCGGCACTTCGCTCAGCAGCTTCTTGATTCCGTTCTTGCTGTCCAGGTAGATCAGGTCGATGGAGAATCTCATGCCAATGGTGTGAATGGCGTCGCATGGGACGATCCACAGACCATCTCCCGGAGGGAGATGGTGACGCCCGAGAAGCCCTTTATTCCGCTTAGGACTGGTGTCGGCGACTTCCAGATGGGTAGCAAGCACCGTCCCTCGCGAGAGATTCGTGACCTGCAAAAAGATGTCATGCGTCTCGCTTTGGCGAGGAGAAAAGAAATTGCGCAACGCTGAGACGATCCGGCCTAGCGGCTTCATCAAAGTAGTCTCGGGTTCCTTTGGCTGTCTGTCGGCGCTATCATAGATATATCCCACTCCAGGCTTTCCTTGCGGATCGCTAATCTCTGCTGCTCTGCAAGCCCAACCGCTTGAGGCTATTGCAAGCAAAAACTCACCTTTCGCAAGCCCGGCGGCCGTCTCAGGAGAGACGGCCGCCGGCAGCCTGCCTATTGAGTGGGAGCAGTTACGGGGGCAGCGGAGCTTATGCCGCCACTTCCGGAACCAAAGCCACCACCGCTCTCAATCAGCAGCGGCGCCTCCGGCTTCATACTTTCAATCAATTTCTCGTACGGTATGGTGGCCGGTGCGGGTGGCTGAGTATTAGCCGGTGTCTTGGCATCTGGAGTATTCATGGGTATGCCGGAGTTAGGCGGCAGGAACTTGACCGGATACTTCAGCTCAGGCACGGGTGCGCCAACCGGAATGGGAGCCACAATCTCTGGCGTCACAACGACGATCAACTCGGTATTTGCCTTTTTCTTGGATACCGACTGAAAGAACTTGCCGAGGATTGGAATATCTCCCAAAAAGGGGACCTTCTGGAAAGAATCGGTCTCTTCGTTGTCGAGGAGTCCAGCAATGACATACGCCTGACCGTCGCCGAGTTCGACCTCCGTCTTCATCTTCCGGGAGGTGATGGCGGGCACCTCAAATCCAGAAATCGTGACGGCATTGGTGAAGTCCAAAGAGCTGACTTCGGGGGCAACCTGGAGGCGGACGGTTCCGCGCGGAGTCAGTGTGGGAATGAAGTTGAGCCGAATTCCATATTGCTTGAACTCAATGGTGACGGTTGGCACGCCAATTCCAGAGGCCTGCACCACCGGATAGGGGAACTCCCCGCCTGCGAGAAAACTAGCCTCTTTGCCATTCACTGCCATCACGTTGGGCTCTGCGAGCGTCTCGATGACCCCTTTTGTCTCGAGAGCCTCAATGGTTGCACCAAAACTGGCGAGGCCCGTACTGTACTTGGCTGACATGTTTGCATTGGCACCAAACTGACCCGTTCCAATCGAGTCCACTGTATTTCCAAGCCCAGATGCAGACAAGTTGATGCCGAGCTGCGTGGCCTTACTGCGGTCGACGCTCATAAAACGCACTTTGAGCAGAATCTGCGGATCGGCCGGAGGCACGTCAATGTTGAGAAGATTGACGACCTTGCCAGCGTTGGGGCCTGCGCCCAAGCCTGCTGTGGCAATCTCGACGGCACGATGGGAGCTGAAAAGATCCTTGACATTGCCGCGGATGAAGATTGAGCCATTCTCGGAGGTTACCTTGAGGGGCTGCCCCGGAAGTTCAATTCTCAGTTCGCGGCGGATTGCTTCCAGGTTGTCGTTCGCCGTGGTGGTATTGGCGCGCACCGTCACGTTGAAGAACTGGCGGCCGCCCTTGGTATCCCAGATAATCAGACTTGTTTCCCCAGGGGTTTTGCCATTCACCATGACCTCGGTTCGGGTGACCGCGTGCACCTCGGCGACGTCACCTAAACCGATGGCGACCCGCGAAATGGGCTTGGCAAGGTCGACTAAAACGGTCTTTCCCACAGAGACGTAAAGTTCATTCGTGGAGTCCTGTACAGAAACCGCCGCCGGTTGATCGGGAAGCGGAGCCGTTTGAGCCTGCAGAGGAGACTCAGCGCAGAGGAAAAAAGACAGTGCGCTGCAGCATGCGATCGTAATCTGGATGTTTGTTCTCACGGCTTTGCCTCGGGAGATACAAATTTTTCTTCGCTCCGTGTCGTACCGTTGAAGACCTCGATAGGAGCCTCAGCTGCGGGCTTTACAACTTTCTTCGGCGCCGCAACAGACTTGGGTTTTTCCGGGCCGGCAATCTTGCCAAAGATGTTGCCCTCAGCCGTTCCTGCAACTGGATCGGTCTTTGTATCCAGCGGATTGCGCAGCACAAGTTGAATCCTTATTCCGCCCTGGTTACTGGCCAGAGTAAGGGTCTCAGCCTGATCCGGACTGACCAGCAGGTTGACTACCTGCACCGGCTTTGCTTTATTTTGATTATCCTTGTCATTTTGAATTTCGGCGCCGGCAGACAGAACCTGGATGTTCTGTAGCAAAGTTCTCGACTGAGGACCTTGATTCGGATCCACCTGGCCTGGCGGAACGCCAGAGATAAGAACATCTACGCGCATGCCTGGAGTGACGAAGCCTGAAACACCCACCACATCATCGACCCGGACCGCGCACGCCCTCATGCCCTGGGGAATTGCGGCCGCCAGCCCACCGCCTGAGCCAATCGAGGCCAGGCGGCTGTCAAGAATGGGTTCGCCTGCATACAGGTCCGAGATGACTCCGCGTCCAATTGCATCTTCGGGCTTGGTCAGGAAGCCTTTGGGAACCGCCCCCGCAATCTCGACGGTCGTAAGGTTGTCTTTGGTGAGAATCGTTCCAAGTTTTATATCCGTAGCCGCTCCAACCACTCGTGTGGTCATCGCGGTCTTGCTCCCTTGGATACGGCTGCCTACAAGTTTCGCAACCACGAATGCGCAGCCGCCTGCAATGACAAATGCGAGGAGAAGGATCGTTAGTAGTCTTCGGTTCATCTGGAAGCCTTTGTGAACTGGCTACCCGGCCAGCTCCGCCTTTCTGTCCCTTGAGTTGAGTGCTATTCCCAAGGGGAACGAGTTGCGATTTTACGCCAAACCAGGATCGATTTACCAGAGCGCCGAACAAGTACAAATGCGAATCCAGTATACTACCCCCGCGGCTCATAGGTCGTCTTAAAAGGGGATTTTGAATCAAAGATGGGTATCAATAAAGATATGAGGTGGACTGTCCCCAATTCTCCTTATTCCCGCTCATCTCCAATCGCGCGGCAACTCTATTATGCGCTGTGTTCAAGCAATTTAGAAAAAGGCTACAATTGAATCCTGAAGGTCACGCCAGAACCTGTTGTGAGTGTTGAACCCTGCTTTCTTTGATTGCCGAAAATATCGTCCATTGTGTAAAGAATAGCCAAGCGGCGCCAGGGAGGGAGTTCATCGCCTCATGAGGTCTTCTCAAACGATGTCGTTGTTTTCAGATCGGCCAGCACAGAACCAGCGGCCATCTACATTTGTGGTTTCAATTCTAGTGCACGTAAGCGCAATTGCCTTGCTTACCTACGGGGTTATGCATGCACCGCCCGTGAAAGAGCGATCCCTTGCTGACCTATATATGGTTCGGCATCTAACACTCGAAGATCCTGATATGCGGAGGCTTCAGCCCCCCCCGAATGCGATTCGCACTCCGAGCCCACTGCCCGCTCCGCCTTCGCCTCGACCGGATGAAAAACTTGCTGGGCAGACACCGCTCTTGCAGCAAATCATCAAAGCAACTCTTGCGCGTCAGACGCTTGTGCAGCCAAATCTGCCTCCCCATCCTGAGCTCAAAGAGCCAGTTCCAGTCCCGAATGTTGTGCTTTGGTCGCAGCCCAAAGTCCTGGTCAAGACAATTGTTCCGCCTCCACCGAGTAAGCCGACAGCTGCAGAAGTTAAGCTCTCGTTGGATGCACCCAACAAGGAAGTCCTCCTCGCAGACGTTCGCGTCTCATCCTCCGATATGCCTACACAGAAGCTGCCCATTCTGCCCAGCACAACCTCGCCTCTGACGGTTCACGGGCCAGACTTGCCGCAGAAGGCTCCGACCACGACCTCCAATTCCTCCGGGGTGCCGACTCCGACCGCCGTTTTGTCTCTCTCCGGCACCCGCATGACCACTGGAACAGTCTATCTGCCCCCGGTGAACACATCGGGGTTCACCGTTTCCCCAGGAACCTCCCAGGGTGATCCAGCCGGCAAGGGAGCTGGCGGTGCAGGGACAGCGCAGGGCGCAGGCTACGCCGGCGGTGGGAAGAGCGGACCAGGCGAGGGGAATGCATCTGGTTCCGGCTCGGGCGATATGTTTACGACCACCCATATTTCACTCTCGAAAGAAGGCCAATTTGGAGCGGTGGTGGTGGGAAACTCTCTGGGAGAGAAGTATCCTGAAGCCTCGGCGATCATGACCGGCAGGCTGGTGTACACCGTTTATCTGCATCTGGGCACGTCCAAGAGCTGGGTACTGCAATATTCGCTGCCGCCCGCTGCCGCAGCCACCGCGGCCGCTGGCAGCTCAACCAGTCTCCAGGCGCCCTGGCCGTATAACATCGTGCGGCCCAATATCCCGGCCGAAGCAGTCGACGCCGAGGTTCTGATGATTCACGGCTTCGTAAATAAGGAGGGCCGTTTTGAAGGGCTGACAGTCGCCTTTCCGCCGGGCTTTGAGCAGGCGAAGTTTGTGTTGGATGCGCTCAAGCAGTGGCAATTCAGGCCGGGAACCCAGAACGGCCAGATTACAACCGTCGAAGTGCTGCTGATTGCTCCGGTGGATACAGAATAAGAAAAGGCGTCCCCGCCGGGGTCCGATGAGAAGACCACGGCAGGGACGCTGGTTTGAATTTCCCCATACGCCCGGTTGGCGTTGGGTGGGAGCAACTTTCCACTCTTGAATGTCGATGCAACCAAGAAGGCGATTGGAGTCAGGTTCGAGATCTTTGCCTGTCCGGCGATGACACGCTTGCACTTGGTGTCCACCGATCACTGACCGCAGCCTTCCCTCCGGGCTTTGAGCAAGCGCAGTTAGTGGGCGATGCGCTCAAGCAGCGGCAATTCACGCCGCCACACAGAATGGTCAGATTGCAACGGGTAGTAGTGCTGCTGATTGCAACGATGGATATACGAAGCAAAAAAAGCATCCCTGCCGGGGTCCGATGAGCGGACCACGGCAGGGACGCTGGTTTCAGTTTCCTCCAGGCGCCTATTGGGCGGTGGGAGGAAGCAACTTGCCACTCTTGAATGTCGTTGCAACCGAGAAGGCAATTTGGGTCAGGTTCGAAATGTCTGTTTGTCCGGCGACGGTGCCTTTGCAGTTGGTGTCAACCGACGATCCGCTTTGCAGGTAGTCGGAGTAGAAATAGTTCAACGAAGAAGCAATGTTCTCCATCGTCATGCATGGGGTGAGCGACGATGCCGTGAACGGGACGTTCGCGGTAGCAGGCAAGGTAACCGTCGTTACATCGTTGTGAGCGTCGGTGGATCCTGATCCGCAACCAGTTTGCTCCGAGCCATAGGCAATGGCAATGACTCTGGTCGCCATACTCGCAGCGTTCGTTCCACTCGAAGCGTACTGCCCCGCCACGATCGCTTGCTGGCACTCATCCATGAAGTCAGGATAGACCCCGGAGATGGTCCCGGAAACCTCGCCATTGGGGCTCGATAGACTCTTTGCAACAATGGCAGTCTTCAGGGGGGTACTCGTTGTCGTGGCATATCCCGCCTGACCGGTTCCCAAAGTAGACGCCAACGATGTGTTCACTGCTCCCGGCTTCTGTGAGCCCGCCGGGAAATAAATCCACTGGGTATTGGCCTGGCCGTCACTCAGCAGGATGATCGCGTTCTGTGACCCCGGATAGAGTGATGCTTCCTGGGTCAGGGCCGCCTGCGCCGCATAGATTGCGGATGCATAGTAGGTAATGCCTTCGCCGACGCCCAGTGTATTGACAATGGTCGAACCCGATTGCTGGGGGCTGCCGGTGCCGTCTGTGATAGACATCCTGGTGGACCCTGGGTTGCTGGCGCCGTTCAGGTCAATGCCACTCTCGGAGATGGGCATGCAAGGAGCTGCGCTTGACGAGGCCCCGATTGGGAGTGCGCCGCTTCCAGTATTGGTGCCGCCGCCATTGCCGCCGTAGCCAACCAGCCTGACGAGAGGCGAATTCGGGTTCAAATTGCCCGTAACAGCGTTGTTAGGCGAGTAATAGTCGCTAACGAAGCCTTGCGCATCCACACCCGTGGAATCACCGTAAGTTCCCGTGTTGGCTCCGTAGGTGAGCTCGTAGCTTGCCGTCCACGTGGTAGCCGTAGGGGTGGTAGCTTGCGTGTAAGTCATGGGCGCGTAGGAGGTTGCATTTGTCTTCGGTAGGGTCATCACCTGGAACGGCGCCGGCGGGGTAATGGAGGAGAGGTCGCTCGAGCACCCGCTCTTGTAAAAATTAGGAAGGTAGCTCGTGAGCATGTTTGGAAATGTAAACAGGGCCACGCGAACACTCGCCTGGGCAGGGGTGCAGGTCGACATGCCCGTTGGGCAGGGGTTCACGTCTGCCAGGATGGTCTGAATGCTGTTCAATGCGCACTGGAACTCCGCGACGCTGCCGCCAGGGCAGTTCGTGTCGGCAGTGGCCATCGAACCCGTAGCATCCTCAATGATGGCGATGTTCCACGAGTTCGACGCACCCACCATCGACGCAAGCGCGGTCGTCGTGATCGGAATCGTATGGATGCCCACTACGCCAAGGAAGTACGTCGGCACGGTCGCCGACTGCGAGACCTTGACCGCGTTGTTTTGCGGGCTTGAAGAGCAGGTCACTCCGGCGGGCAGGAGCATGTTTAAGCACTTTTGCGACACAGACAGGGATCCAGACGTATAGTAAGGGCTGGCGTTTGCCGCTCCGGATTGGGCAGAGAACAGGGTCGCTTCCGAAAGTGGCGTTGCGCCGACAATGTTGGTGGAATTGGCCGCGGCCAGCGCCGCTGCATTGGTTGCATTCTGGAGCTGGGCGCGAACGACATAGGCATGACCTATGTCCACCGTCAACCCGGCCATTCCCATGAACGCGAACATTCCGCCTGTTACCCACGGTAGAACTTGTCCACGCTGGTCGTTGAGCGCCCTTCTGACAAACGCCAAACAGTTCGTGATCATTGGTTTTTCCTCGCTGAGTTGGGTTAAATGGTTAATAAATGAGCTGCGACGAACTCTGCGAAAGCAGACAGCCGCCCGGCGCATAGTTCTTTCCGTAGATGACAAAGTTGCAAGGGTAAGTGGCTGCCACTGTTACCGTGACTCCGTTCGCCATATTGTTCGTGCCGGTCGAACACGACGGGGGTGTTGTCCCGTTTCCGGTGGTTACGACGCCGTTCAAGGTAATCGTCACATTCAGATTCGACGGGGTGAGCGTCGGCGCCACGCCTTTCATAAACGTCCAGGTGAGGGCGCAAACATCAGTGCCCGCAGGCTCTGTGTTGAGTGACTGAAGATATTCCGCGCTGCTGCCAACTGCCTGCGTCAGCGACGTATAGTTGTTGAAAATGATGCCGAGCACGAAAATGCCCAGCATCACTGTCATCAAGACGGGCAACATCAAGGCCATCTCGACGATCGTGTTCCCATCCTCACCCTCATGCAGACAAGCACGCACGCGCTTGCTGACAAACAGCGGGCCGCTGCTTACTCTCTTCGACTTGGCGAAACCGTTTACTCTGCACATAAACATATGTACCGGTCCATGGGAGGTATTGATGCAATCTTTACAATATTTGAATTTTGTATGGGCCTCTGTCAAGGTTATTTTAGTAATCTTTTATACAACAATAGTCGCAGCGGGTTTGGCGTGTGAATTGCTGGCCGTGCTAAGAGCGCCTAGCTTTTGCCGTTTTGAAGCTGACGCAGGAAGCGGTCAAGAGCTTTCTTGTCAAGCCCGTCAACCACTTGCGGTTGCCGTCCCCGGCGTTTGTCTTCAGGGTTTGTCAGGATGAACTGGAGGCCGACGCCATCGTTGCCCCACCGGACAGCCCTGGAGTGGACGGCGATAGATCGCTCAGCGCACTCTTCGCCCTGTTCGGTGATCGTCAAGGTCATTAGGACCAGGGTGCCGGGGTACCAGCGCTCCTCGGTGATGAGATAGAGTCCAGTCGAGCTAATATCCTTGATCACGTGCGGTTCGGGAACGGAGCCGGTCCAATAATAGGCGGCCAATCCAAATGCCTCCCCGCGCGGCGCTTTCCTCGGATCGGGGGACCACCAGCGCTCCAACCAGGTTCTCGGCGGCCTAACCGCCTTCATGCCTGGTTCGATGAGGTCCATCTCATGTGTTTCTTGTGGCTTGGGGCGTTCCTCGACGGAGCGATTTTCCATTTGGATCACACCGGGGCCGCCACTCCACAACGGAGCTTGCCTGAGGAGAGCGGCACTTCTCACTGTGCCGACGACTACCCCTGCACCGGAGAACCGCTCCAGGCGGCGCTCCATCTCATCGGCGACGCAGATCACCAACTGATCGCCAGATTGCGTCTGCGACGAATACACTGAGTGAGTAGGCAGCGCCAGAACGCTTGCGGCCATTGGACTCGACGGCGTGGCGCGAAATGTGGGGAAGGATTCAACCAGATCGATGACCCGGCAATCCTCGTCCAGATAAATCAGATCGATGGGTACATGGAGCCCCGACTCGGGTATACCTCTGAACGGTATCATCCAGAGGCCTTCGCCCGACTTGAGTTCGAGGGTTGCCAACTGAGTCTTGGCGTTCGAGAACGAGAGATCGGCGGCGGCGACCTCCAAGCCGAGAAAGCATTCGCGAGTTTGGTTGTAAGCGCAAAGCTTCTGTGATTCCATGGAACCTCCCGCCCTCGGCGAGTTCCGGCCAACCGGGTGCTGATCGAAAGTCCCGGTCGCAAATTCGAACTTCGAAGCAAGGTGCATTGCTGCAGGTCCTTTCTTTGCGCTCGCCGAACCGCACACAAACTCTGCCTTGTCAAATAAAAAGCAGAGGTAAATGCACCTGCCGTCACATCGAGCAGGACATGACCCGTCTTTCCCGCTGTCTGAGCAGGACGCAGAAACCTTCAACGCCAAACCGCTGACATCCCCGGCCGACGAAATTGCGGCGCCGGCCAGCGGAGTTTGTTCAAGTACAAGACGGCCCAAGGGCCTTTCCAGAATTTCAAAAGCGAAAATGCGCTCCGCGAAGCTTGACTTTTGTTTCAAGTCCTACGTCCAAGGCTCAATACAGATGCTTTGAGCGCCGTGGAATAGCCGCTCGGAAGTCGCAGTACGTCTCCCAATGAATTCAGGAAAGCACTAGTCCGCCCTTAAAACCTGTTCTACTTGACCTTTGTGCGGCGGCGCTGGATCAGAATAACGAGTACGACCACAAACAGAACGCCAGCAACAAGCCGGATAATCAGGGTAGTGTCCATTTCAACCTTCCTCTCTGTTGAACTACAGGTTGCACATATTCCTCAGTCTGCATTGGAATCAGGTGAAACTCGGCGCCAAAGCGGCGAGGTCACCCGGCCCGGTAGACTGCGGAGGCTTCCAGCAGAGCGCGCACAATTCCACGGCGCCGCTGGGCTATTTACGCAGTCTGCTACTTGACCCGTGTGCGGCGGCGCTGGATCAAAACGACCAGAACGACCACAAACAGAACACCGGCAACAATCCGGATAATCATGGTGCTGTCCATTTCGACTTTCCTTTCTCATAGAAGTTTTCTTCTTAGGTTCCGCTGTCCGCAAAGTATGCACAGAGTTTCACGGCGCCGGCAACAATTCGGATCATCGCGTCCCTGTCCATAGTGATTCCTCTTTTTTCAATGAGCCATTGCCCCGAAACCCGCCATCATGGAAATAACCGCAGGGCCCAGGACAACCAGGAAAAGCGAGGGGAAAATGAAAAATACAAGCGGGAAGAGCAGCTTGATGGTCAACTTTGCCGCCGCTTCCTCGACGGCCTGCACGCGCTGGGTTCTGAGCGTATCGGAATGGATACGCAGAGTCCTGGCGACGCTGGTGCCGAGCTGTTCGGACTGGATCAGCATGGAGACGAGGTTGCGCACGGCGTCCACGCCGGTGCGATCCGCCATATTCCTCCAGCAATCGGCGCGCGGGCGCCCGGCGCGTTGTTCGAGCACAACCACCATCAATTCATCGCACAGCTCGGGCTGCGCGCTGCGTAACTCTTCGGCGGCGCGAGCTGTCGCCTGGTCCAGGCTCAGTCCCGCCTCGATGCAGATGATGAGCAGATCCAGCACGTCGGGCAGACCGAGGCGAATGCACTTCTGCCGCTTCTTAATGCGATTTCCCAGCCAGAAATCCGGGATCAGAAATCCAAGCACCGCGGCCATCACATACACCAGCAGCGGGGCCATCGCACCGAGTCCAGTCGCAAAAGCCACAACACATAGCAAGATGGGCACCAGGACTTTGGACCCATAAAGCATCTTGATCGTGGATTCCTTGCGATAGCCGGCAGAGATGAGGCGCTGGCGGACGATGGAGACTTCCGCCTGACTTTTTGGCAGGAAAGTATCGAAGCGCTCCACAACGCCGCCAACCGAAAGGCCCGTCTGCTGGATCGTCTCAAGCAAGGATTTTGGCTTTTTGGCCGCGGGGTTGATCACTTCCGAAATTCGCTGGAGCATGGCCTCGCGATAGAACAGAAGCAGGCCGCCGCTCGCGATCAACAGAAACACAACACCAAACGCAAGAATCGCATATCCCATAGGAAACCCTTCAAACGTCCATGTTCACAATTTTGTTGATGATGAAGCCGCCGAGCAATATTCCGCCGAACGCAGCCCACATGAGCTTTCTGCCAATCTCGGTTGTCCACAAGAGGCTCATCAGCCCCGGATTGAGGAAATACAAAACAATTCCCAAGCCCACCGGCAGAAGCGTCAGAACTATTCCGGTAAGGCGTCCCTGCGCGGTGTGCGTTCTGATCTGCCGCTTCAGTCGAAACCGTTCCCGGATTACATGGGCGGTTTTGTCAAGCACCTCGGCAAGGTTGCCACCGCTCTCCTTTTGAATCATGATTGCGGTTGCAACAATCTTCAGGTCTTGCACTGTAACGCGGACAATCATGTTGTCAAAAGCGGCCTTCATTTCAAGGCCGTAGTTCTGCTCCTCGAAACATGCCTTGAATTCTGAGCCGATGGGGTCTGCGCACTCACGGGATACCAGCCCCATTGCGGCAATGAGACTATGTCCGGCGCGGAGGGCATTCACCATCAGATCGAGCGCTTCAGGCAACCCCTCCTGAAACTTGTCGAAGCGCTTGCCGCGCTTAAAGTAGGCGTAGCCAATAGGAACGCTACCTACCACCAATCCGAACAATAGCCCGATGAGAATGGAGTCAAGGCGCCAGTAGGCGAGGTAGGCCCCGACTATGAAGCAGAGCCCACAGGCCGAAAGTAAACCGCCCGCCGTCCATTTGAGATCGGCCTGATGGAGAAGATTGTAGAGATGCGGTGTCAACTGGAACTTCAGGAGCCTGCGATTGAGCCATGGAATGCCGCTGAACACTTCGCTCTTGCGAAGATTGATAATCTGATCGCGGATGTCCGGGCTCTCGGTGGCCAAGGCCGAGTCGAGCGAGGCTAGGGCTTGCTTGGCGCGCTGAGAGGCCCCTGCCCCGCTGGCAACGGCCAACAACGCGACAACGGCGAATACGCCCAGAAAAACTATAACGACAATCGGTAACATTTTCTGCTGCCTCCCATCGTGAATCAGTTAACGAGCGTTTCATGTTCAAACAAGCTCGGTGGCAGGTTGATGCCCGCTGTACGCAGCCGGTCAAGGAACCTGGGACGAATTCGGGTAGGCTGGAATGCGCCAATGACCTTTCCGTCGGGTCCGATCCCTTTTCTTGCGAACGTGAATATCTCCTGCATGCTGATGATGTTTTCTTCCATGCCGGTGATCTCGGAGATACTGGTGACCTTGCGGGTTCCGTCGCTCATGCGGGTTGCCTGCACAACGATGGTGATGGCCGCGGCAATCTGCTGGCGGACAGATTTCTCCGGCATATTCATATTGCCCATCGCGACCATCGATTCGAGGCGGGCGATTGCATCGCGAGGCGTGTTGGAGTGAATCGTGGTCATCGAGCCTTCATGGCCTGTATTCATGGCCTGGAGCATATCGAAGGCTTCTTCGCCGCGTATCTCGCCCATGATGATGCGGTCGGGGCGCATGCGGAGACAGTTGACCAGCAACTGGCGCTGGCGAACCGCGCCCTGTCCTTCAATATTCGGCGGCCTTGTTTCGAGGCGCACGATATTTTCCTGCGCAAGGCGGAGTTCGGCTGCGTCTTCGATGGTGACAAGCCGCTCGTTGCGAGGAATGTACTGGGACAGGATGTTCAGAAGGGTGGTCTTGCCGGAGCCGGTACCGCCAGAGATGACGATGCTGATCCGAGCTTTGACAGCAGAGGAGAGCACCTCCATCATTTCCGCTGAAATACTTTTCAATTGCACCAGCGAATTGGCGGCCAGGGGGCCAGTTCCGAAGCGGCGGATGGACAGAGAAGGCCCGTCGAGCGCCAGTGGCGGAATGATCGCGTTGACGCGAGAACCGTCGGGCAGGCGAGCATCGACCATCGGCGAGGACTCATCTACTCTGCGGCCCACGCGAGATACGATGCGATCAATAATCTGGAGCAGGTGGCGATCGTCGCGAAACGACGTGCTGACCCTGGAAAGCAGACCGCCTTTCTCAATAAAAACATGGTCCTTGTCGTTGACCAAAATGTCTGAAATCTTTGGATCGCGGAGCAGAGGTTCCAAAGGCCCCAAGCCGAAGACTTCGTCGAGCAGGTCGGCCTGTATTTTTTCCTGCTCATCGAAGTTCAGGGGTACCCGCTGGTCGGCGATGATCTCTTTCACGATGCCCGACACGGCCTGACGCGCCTGACTGGAATTGACGCGCGACAATTTCTCCAGATCCAGCTTGGAGATGAGGGTCCGGTGTATTTCCGCTTTGTACTTCTCAAGATTCAGTAATTCCACGGCATACCTTCCATCGAGGAATTCTCCTCGTTCTTAGCACCATCGGTTGAAGAACGATCCCCTACCCAAAGAAAACAGGAGGGGGTAAAGACTTCGTCATCCGTTCAGAACGAAGATTACATTGACCGTGGTCTCCACTTCCACTGGCTCGTTGTTGAGCAGGTAGGGCTTGTACCGCCAGGTCTTTACGGCGTCGAGTGCAGCCTGGCGCAACATTTGTGGCCCACTGATCACGCTGACATTCGAGATCGTTCCTGCTTTGGAGATGGTGGCATGCAATACAACCGTGCCATCGACGCGCGCATCGCGGGCGAAGCGCGGATATACTGGAGGAGTTTTCGACACCGCCCTGCCCGCCATGACGCTGCCGGAAACATTGAGGGTCTTGGGAGCTTCCGCCGCCGTCACCTTGGGCGCGCCCTTTCCAGTGTTGAATACGCCAGGGGCGCCAGAGTTGCCGCCCATGCTATCCAAACCAGCCGAGCCGAGGCCCGCCGTGGGCGCTGCGTCTTTGTCCGCCGTCTGCTTGTTGATGGTAATCTTCGAGGCGGCATTCAACTGAGCCTGCATAGCCGCCGACTGCACGGGAACCGGGGTAGCGTCCGCCGGGGTCGTCGTATCCGTGGCCGTCGGCGCCGTTGTTGGCGTCGTTGTTGTTGCTGTCGTCGTCGCAGCCCCTGGCTTCGGCTTCGCGCCCGCAGCCGAGTCCGTCTGCGGCTCAGTTGCCTGCTCGGTTGTAACTGGTGCGTTCGGAACAGCCGCCTTGGAGGGCGACTTACGAAGGTTCAGTGCAACGAAGATACCCACGGCCACCAGCAGGATGGCAGCAATGGCAATAATCACCATCTTGCCTTTGCCTTTTCCCTTGCCCTCGTCCTCATCCTCTTCCTCGGGCTCGACCCTGGGTTGGACTCTTGCTTCAACCCTGGTCTCGGCTTTGCGCTTCTGCCCTGCCCCAGGTTTAACGCGAGCAGGCTGAATCGGCTCAGTGGGGGCCTCAACTTCGGCATAGACCGGAGCCTGGGCGCGCGGCACACTAGCGGCAGCTGAACGCGCCTGCGGGGCTTGTGCGACCGGAGGCTTAGCGGGCGGCTTTGGCGTTGAATCGAAGTCGGTGAAGTCATCGGGTAATGTCGTCGGAGGTGCCCCACTATCCCATTCGCCGAAATCCGCGGGGAGAGTTGAGGGTCCATTCTCTTCGTCTGTTACTTTTGCTCTAGGTGCCATTGGCCGTCGGCTCCTTTCACGTAGGTTGCGCCTTTGTAAGTGCGCGTTTCTTGTTTAACCTGCTGGTTGGGGGCGTTGCCAGTTTGCACCGCTTCCCGCTTCGTGTTCGCCTGGTCGGCGCGGTTCGCGGAGTCAGTCGAAGCCTGCGGTTCTGCCGCAAAAGTAGCTCCCTCGGAGAGGGGCTTAGCCTGGCTCTCGCGATCCGCCGCATTCATGCTCTCGGCGTCAAAAGACTCGAAACTCTCTTCGCCTTCGGATTCGACAGCTTCTTCCGGCATGACCTCGGCGATATTGGCTAATCCCTCCACCACAAGCACTACGGTGGCTTGCGCCGTCATATAGTCCGTGGTGTTTGCCGGCGTAAAGGCCACCGAGAGTATCCGATTGCCGGCCGCTAGCACGTTGCCTTGGCCGGGCGTGTATGTGAATGTTCCTTCAACCGATGCCGTGGCATTGAGTTGATCGGCGCCGAGAGTCGTGCCGTAGGAAATCGGCTTGGGCTTCGGCCAGTTGATGACCGGAGTCGCCTTCGCGACCGTGAGCGACACGGATGCTTCCGCATCGGAGTAGTCCGAGGCGGCCTGCGGCGTAAAGGTCACCGAGAGCGTCTGTGTCCCCGCGGCAAGCACTGTGCCGGCGTCGGGGGTATATGCGAAGGCTCCCTGAATCTTCGCCGTAGCATTCAACTGAGTGGTGCTGAGAGCATCGCCATATACAATCGGAGCCGGCTTCTGCCATGTGATCGCCGGCGTCGCCTTGGCGACAACTAAGGTAACGGCGGCCTCTGCCATGGGAAGGTTGGTATCCACCGGAGTAAAGATCGCAGAGAGCGTATGAGTTCCCGCTCCAAGCACGTCGCCAATGGCGGGAGCATAGATGAACGATCCCGGAACCTGTGCCGTGGCATTCAACTGCGTGGCGCTGAGCGCCGTACCGTAGGTAATGTCGGCGGGGGTCGGCCAAGTTAATATTGTTGCCGCGGCGTCGGTGACTGTGAGCGATACGGATGCCTGAGCCGTGGTGTAGTCCGCAATATCGGTCGGAGTAAAGGTCACTGAGAGAGAATGTACCCCAGCCGTGAGCATCTCGCCCGCAGCGGGTGCGTAGACAAATGTTCCCGGAACCGAAGCTGTCGCATTCAATTGAGCGGCGCTGAGTGCAGTGCCGTACGAAATGTCGGCGGGCCCAGGCCACTCAATAGCCGGCGTCGCCTTGAGGACAACCAAGGACACAGCAGCCTGAGCCGTAGCGCAGTTCACTGTGTCCGTCGGAGTAAAGGTCACTGAGGGAGTATGTGTTCCCGCCGATAGTACGGCGCCTGCGCCTGGGATGTAGGCAAATCTTCCCTCAACCGATGCCGTGGCATTGAGCTGCCGGGCGCTAAGCGCCGCTCCGTAGGTAATCGGCTCGGGCTTCTGCCAGGTGATAGACGGCTTCGCTTTTGTAACCGTGAGCGATACGCCCGCCTGCGCAGCTGTGTAGTCGGCTACATTAGCCGGAGTGAAGGTCGCCGAGAGCGTATGCGCGCCCGCGGAAAGCAACTCGTCCGCGCCAGGGGTATAGGCAAACGTTCCTGGCACCGATGCCTTGGCATTGAGCTGAGCTTCACCTAAGGTTGTGCCGAACGGGATCGCAGCAGGCTTTGGCCATGTGATGGCCGGCGTCGCCTTGGCGACGGTCAGCGACACGGTGGACTGTGTGGGCAGGTAGTCCACGGCATCTGTCGGCGTGAAAGATACTGAGAGAGTCTGAGTTCCCGCTGCCAGCATGCTGCCTACGGCGGGGGTATAGGCGAATTTCCCTGGAACCGATGCCGTGGCATTCAACTGCGTGGCGCTCAGCGAGGCACCGTAGGCAATCGGAGCGGGCTTCGGCCACGTAATGACCGGCGTCGCCTTGGCGATCGTGAGCGATACTGCCGACTGCACCGTAGCGTAGTCCGTGGCATCCGTGGGAGTGAAAGTTACCGTCAGACTCTGGGATCCCGCCGTCAGCACTTCGCCGGCCGCCGGAGCGTAGGCGAATCTTCCCGGAACCGATGCCGTGGCATTCAACTGTGTGGGGCTCAAGGCGGCGCCATAGGTAACCGGAGCGGGCTTCGGCCATGTGATAACCGGATTCGCCTTGGTGATCGTGAGCGATGCCGAAGCCTGGGCGGGAAGATAGTCCGTCGAGTCCGTCGGCGTAAAGGTTACCGACAGGGACTGAATGCCCGCTGGGAGCACGGCTCCCGCGGTGGGTGTGTAGACGAATGTTCCTGGAATAGATGCCGAGGCACTCAACTGCGCGGAGCCGAGCGCGGCGCCATACGAAACCGATTGGGGCTTCGGCCAGGTAATAATCGGCGTCGCCTTGGTGACAGTAAGCGAAACAGACGCCTGGGCGGGGGCATATTTTGTGGCGTCTGTCGGAGTAAAGGTCACCGTGAGAGTCTGGGTTCCCGCCGCAAGCACGTCGCCCACGGCAAAGGCGTAGGCAAATGTTCCCGGAACCGATGCGGTGGCATTCAATTGTGTGGCGCTGAGCGCGGAGCCGTAGGTGATGGAAGCGGGCTTCGGCCAGGTGATAGCCGGCAGCGCCTTGGTCACTGTGAGCGACACGGAAGACTGTGCCGGCGTGAACTTCGCGCTGTCTGACGGCGTGAAGGTCACCGAAAGAGTGTGCGTGCCGGCCGCAAGCACATGTCCCGCGGCAGGAGCGTAGGAGAAGGACCCCGGAACCGATGCCGTGGCATTCAACTGCGCGGCGCTCAATGCGGTTCTGTAAGAAATCGGCTCGGGCTTCGGCCAGTTGATGGTCGGCAACGCCTTGTTCACCGTGATCGGAACCGAGGACTGCGCCGGGGTGTACCGGGAGGTGTCCGTTGGAGTGAAGGTTGCCGAGAGCGTATGCGTTCCCGCCGGCAACGAGTAACCTGCCGCGGGAGTGTATGTGAATTTGCCCGGAACCGATGCCGTGGCATTGAGCTGCGCGGCGCTGAGCGGTATCCCGCAAGTAATCCCGGCTGGCTTCGCCCAGGTGATGGCCGGCAGAGCTTTGTTGACGACCAGCGTAACGGAAGCCTGTGCTGCGGGGTACTTCGCGGTGTCCGTCGGCGTGAAGATTGTCAGTAGCGTATGCGTTCCCGCTGCGAGCGCATATCCCGCACCGGGGGCGTAGGTGAACATTCCCGGGACCGACGCCGTGGCATTCAGCTGCGTAGCGCTGAGCGCCGTGCCGCAGGAAATCGGGGCAGGCTTTGGCCATGTGATGACGGGCGTCTCGTCCGTCATCATATTGGGCTGCTCCGCGATGGCGACAGGCTGCTCCGGTGCAGCGGCGGGCGGTTCGGGCGCCTTGGCGGGCGCAATAGCGGGCTGCGGCTCTGCCTGAAGATGCCATTGGTCGTCCGCTCCCCGTACATACGTAACGCCTTTATAAATGCGCGTCTCGGGTTCGGCGGGCTGCCTGGGGCTCTCGACCGGCGCTCTGGGGCTCTCCTCTTGTTGCTGTTTCTTGGGAGCGACGCGAGCAGGCGGTTCCTCACGCCTCGGTTCCACCACCGGAGCTTGCGCCACCGGCTGGGGAGCGGCCGCCCTGGCTTCAGGCTGAGGCGCGCTCGGCGCAGAGGCGCCGTTTGTTGGCCCCTGCGTCACGCGTGGCGTTATAGACAGCGGCTCATCCGAGCTGGCGTTCTTTGCCGCGCTGCCTCTGCCGAGGCCGAGGAAACTGAACCCTTTCTTCTTTTCTTGCGGCACTGGCAGCCCGGTAAACGTGCTGGCCATCTCCCGAATGATGCGAGAAATGGACGAATCTTCAAGCACGAGCGGCGTGCCGGTGTTCTGCATCTGGCGAACCGCGGAAAAATCGTTGGGGATCTTCCACTGGGCGGGCCGGGTAAGCGCCTTCGTAATGTGCTCGTCGCTGACCCCGAGCGCGCGAGGGTCATATCGGTTGATAACGACTTCCAGCTTGGGGCCGCCCGAGCTGAAGAACTGGCTGATCAGTCGATTGGAGTTGCGCAGTTCCGGAATAGCGGCCTGGGTGACCAGATAAACAGTCTTTGCTTCTTTAAAGAGGGCCGTACCCGCGTAATCGAGCCTCGATCCCACGTCGACCACGACGCTGTCGTAGTCCTGGCGCGCAACGGTCAGCAGCCTGTCGATTGACTCATTTGTGGCGGAGTACTGAGGCAGCTTGCCGGGCGCGGCGAGCACATAAAGTCCAGAATTATGCTTGACCAGAAGCTTGGAAAGGAAACTAGCGTCCAGCCGACTGGACTCTTGAAGAGCGCTGATGGTCGAATATTCCGCGACCAGCCCGAGGTTGAGCGCTGCATCGCCCAGCGGAAGATCGAGATCGATTAGCAAAGTACTCTGAGACGGATCCTGGGCCAGCGCAACCGCAAAATTGCAGGCCAGGGTGGTTACACCGGCGCCGCCCTTGGCGCCGAAAAACACGAGTAGTTTGCCGCCTGCCTTCTTGGGACGATTTGCCGGACGACGAGCCGCCGCCCGCACCATCGCCTCGGCCATGGTATTTGGGGCAAAGGGCAATGTAAGAAACTCGCGTGCGCCCGCCCTCATACAGCGCACCAGCAGGTCCGGATCCGCCTTGGCCGAATAGACCATCACGGTTGCTACGCCATTGGCTCCGATGCTTTCAACCAGTTCCAGGGCGTACTCGGGATTGCTGTCCAGATCGATGACGATTACGTCGTAGCGCTGCTCGAGCAACCGTGGCACATCGTCGAGGCCGGGAGGATAGGAAGTAAACTCACGAACTTCGGTTCCCTGGCAACCGGCAAGAGCATAAGCTACCGCCCTGCGGCGCTGCTCGTCCGGACCAATCAGCGCGATCGACAAGGGATCTGCACCGAAGGAGTCGGGATATTGAGGGTCGAGATACGAGGACGAGTTTGGATTCACGGAATTGCCGCTCCCTGGCGCTTTGAAACTTCCCTTTGTGTCAACCTCATACTGGTAATTCTTTTGCGATTCGCCCATGATGTCTTCAAATCCTCACCGAAACAAAAAAGGAAAAAAGCGTCCCGATCGCAATAGCTGGCGCGTAAGGCATTTTACGCTTTCGAGGATTCGAGAGCACCATCTCCGGGTCGCGATGCATTCCACGCCGTCTCCAGCCGAAAAGAAGATCTCCCGTACCTGCAAACAAATCCTTCATGAATCCGCCCATGGCGGCCCAACCCAAAACCATCACCCCCCCGGCCAAGCCGGTAACAATCAGTGCAACACCCAACTGGGCGGGACCAACCCACGCCCCAATGGCGGCGCACAACTTTACATCTCCCGCGCCCATGCCACCCATCCAGAAAAAAAAACCGCACACCAGCAAGCCCATTCCGAAGCCGGCGAAGCTCTGGCCGATTCCGTGCCAGCCCATGCTGCGGCCGATGCCGGGCCAGTTCTGACGCCAGGGGGAAACTGCCATTCCCGCCAGCATAAAGGGAAACACCAGCCAATTTGGGATGCGACGGCTGCGCATATCCGTAAAGGTAGCCAATGAGATAACAATAAGTGTCGGCCACCAGGCGAACGAGCGCATACCCTTAAACTCCCATGCTCCCTGGAATTCGGGGAGTACCTCTGTCAATGCAATTGCCACGCCAAACATCTTAAGGCATAAAATACCTTAATTCAATCATTTAGCGGCACACTTCCACGCTTGGTGTACACGCATGTTTACTGGCGGTTCAGCGGAGTGAAGCGCAATGTATACACTCCAGCGCCACGAGAATAGCACAATCGTGTCATGGAGATACAGGATTGCCGCGAGTGTGTTACCATCTTCAGCTCGGTGTGTGAGCTACATTTTGCCTTGTGGGGAGTTCTCCATGCCGGAGATTCAACACCCCTGTTTAGTAGAGTTTAAGCAATCCATCTGAAAATGAATGAGTTCACATTTTTCATGCAAGCCTCTTTTCAGGGCTTCGGGAGCCTGTCCAAAGGTCCACTTCAGCCTTCTACCTGCCCGTTTTCATGCCAGGTACTGCGATTTTTATTACCCTAACAACCACCGATTAGGTTACTAAAGAAACGTTGACACTCCCGATAGCCATCTCTAGACTTGCTTTTCGGCTGAGGATCGTCGAAGATTGATGGTAAGAACCTACGGGCTTTTTCCTTTGTATTGAGGCAGTTCCCGATCGGATTATTCGGGCGCGTTGTGAATCGCCGAGGTATGTATCACACTGCGCGCACCTTGCAGCCGGTAATGGTCCGTGTGGGTTACCGAGGTTGCATACGCCTAGCACGAAGTTGGGATTGGCATAAATGCAACCGATTCAGGATGATGATGGCATGTTGTCGCTTTTGAAGTGCAGGCTGTAGGGCTGCTGACAGAAAGAGTTCTCTCATTCATGATCAAAATCGGACTATATTCGGAGGACCGCACGCTCCACCCGCTGCTTTCGTCAGCGCTTGGGAAGGAGTTTCAGGTTCTTTTGGAGTCGGATCAAGAGGGAATGAGCAGCCTTGTCTCAGATGGTAACTGCGATGTCATGATTCTGGATCTGAACTCGAATCATGACTCGCTGCAGGAGCGCATTGCCTTTTCCCGTCTGTTGATCGCATCGAATGTTCCCTCGGTGGTCATGGCAGACGACGGTCTTCGGACGACCGCATTTGAGCTTGTGAGGACAGGAGCCTTTGGCTACTGCCGCAGGCCGCCCTCGATTCGAGATCTCAAGACGATGCTCAGCCGGGCATACGAGAACTCCGCGCTGAAGCAGCAATTGCAGACGGTGCAACAGCGCCTGGAAGAGCCCGGCAGTTGCGACCGCTTAATCGGATCGAGCCCGCAGATGCAGCGGGTCTATCAACTGGTCCGCCGCGTCACCAGCCTCAATGCCTCGGTGCTGGTAACCGGCGAGAGTGGAACGGGCAAGGAATTGATTGCCCGCGCCATCCACAATCTCGGTTCCCGGTCCAGCCGCCCGTTTGTGGCTGTATCCTGCGGCGCGATTCCTGAAACTCTGATCGAAGCCGAGTTGTTCGGGCATGAGAAGGGCGCATTCACCGGCACTGTGGGAGCGCGGGAAGGCTACTTCGAGCAGGCAGGTGACGGTACCCTGTTCCTGGATGAGATTGGGGATTTGAGCCTGTTTACCCAAGTCAAACTGCTGCGCGTTCTGCAGCAGATGGAATTCAGCCGCCTGGGCAGCAACAAGCTTATCCCGTTGCGCGCGAGGCTCATCTTCGCCACACACCGCGATCTGGGCAAATTGGTTTCCGAAGGCAAGTTCCGTCAGGATCTCTTCTACCGCATCAATGTCATGCGAATCGATTCGCCGCCGCTCCAGGAGCATCCGGAAGACATTCCCAGGATTGCGCGGCATTTCCTGATGCAGTATGGTCAGGTATTCCAAAAGCCGATGGCGGATATCGAGCCGGATGCTATGGCTGTGCTGCAAGGTTACTCGTGGCCCGGCAATGTGCGCGAACTAGAAAATGTGATGCAGAGGGCCATCATCCTGGCCACAGGGCAGACCGTTCGCACAGAAGATTTGAGCCTGAATACCCAGGAAGACGATGGCGGCGACATCGACGACATTGTCGACATCGGCGATTTTCATCCGGCCGGGTCGTTTGAGCGGCAACTGCGCGACTACAAGATCAAACTGGCCGTCTCAGCAGTTCGCGAAAACAATGGGAATAAAACGCTGGCCGCCCGCAAGCTATGTATCTCCCGGGCCTACCTCCATCGTCTGATCAGGCTGGCTGAGCCCGACCCAATCTTCGAACAGGATATGCGAGAGCAGTTTTCCGCCTGAGAACGGCTTATCCAGCCGCCTCGCATAGGGCATATTCCGGCTATGTGTGCATGTTGTAACTGGGCGGTCCGGCAAGCACCAGTCCGCTCTTTTGCCGTCCGTGAATATACCAGCAGCACCAGGTTGTTTCATGCAGTTGCTTGGCGCCAGGCGCAATCAGATCCCTGTAGACAACCTTCCCAGAGATAAAGACCTTCTCTTCCCAGTTTGCGACCCGTTTGAACCGTTCCTCGGTTTCGCAAATCCTTCTACCTTCATCGCGGCTGAATGATTCGACCGGTGTGGATTCACCGGGAAGCAAAATAATTGGAACGCGTGGAGAGCGTAGTTCCCCGTACGAAGGGATGGGAGGCAAATGCGATTCATCGATGGCAAACTCGATCCCTTCCGCTGTGGAAACGATGGTGGCGGGAGTGTGGCCGCGATTCGTGGCGATGATGGCAAAAGTGTCCTCAATTCTTGGGGATGGCTCGACCGTTATTAGCAGCCACGGTCTTTGTGAATCGTGAATGGCCTGCGCATTCAAAAGCGCTGCCTCGGCGCTCAGGCTGGTGGATGCGGCCGCTGATTCCATTGAAGTCGTTAGACGCTCGATCTTTTTCATGGCTTTGAGCGCCACCATGATTCCCACGTATCCCACAATGGAGAGCATCACGCTGGCAGCCCATTGCACACGAGCATGCCAGGACCACACTTCAGGGGCCGGAGCCGGAAGGGTGACAATGATGGGAGGCCGCTGATCCTGCTCGCAGGGTACGCCGTTGCAATCGCCGTTCGCGGTTGCGCCGCCTGCGGCTTGCAGCGCGGATCCGGAAGAAGCAGATGAAGACGGCCTCTTGACGCCAGAAGAAACGCTTGTCTGCCCAAATGCCGGCGCAGACAACTGGGCGATGGTCAATAGCAACACTACGAGCGCCAGACGCTTAAGCCTCATGGCGTCAATGTACCACAAGAACATAGAAGAGTGGCTAGGCTATTCCCTGCCCTCCGCCAGCCAGCGCCTCGTATTGAGCAACTGACGCTGATCCAGAGCCCAAACCTTTCCGGTCAATTCATCCGGACCCTTGCCTTCGCGCGCTGATTTTTCAAATTCACCTGCGACAGCCTGCATCTTCGCATCGAGGTCATCGAGGAAGTTGAGAACCAGGGCTTCGGGGATCATAGGCAGCTTGGGGGAGCCGAACTCCAGCTTGCCGTGGTGCGACAAAATCATATGCAGAACCAGCGTCTTGAGCCGCGGCGGGAAGTTGGGGAGACTATCTATCGTTCGCTCGGCCAAAGCCGTGCCAATCTGGATGTGGCCCAGCAAACTGCCTTCCACGGTGTACTCGAACCCGATCTCCCAGCTTAGTTCGCGCACCTTGCCGATGTCGTGGAGGATCACCCCGGTGATCACCAGGTCACGGTCAAGCAGCGGGTAGTGGGGAGCGACGCGATCAGCCAGGGTGAGCAGGCTCACGACATGCTCCAGCAGGCCGCCTAGCCATGCGTGATGGAGCTGCTTGGCGGCTGGAGCCTCGCGATAGGCCTGGGCGAGCGCTGGATCGGCCAGGAGGGTCGATAGCAGCAGTTTGAGGTCAGGGTTAGCAAGGCTCTCAACAAAGCCCAGAAGCTGGCGCCAGAGGGCGGCAACATCGTATGTAGTCGAGGGCAGCAGGTCGGATTTGTCCACCTCGCCCGTCGAGGCCTTGCGCAACTGGTCAACCTTCATCTGCAAACGGTCGTCGAAGCGGGAGGCGCTGCCGCGGGCCTTTACAATGTCGCCCCGCTCGAAGTCCTTTGCGATGCGCGGGTCGCCCGGCTCCCAGATGCGGCCCTCAAGCTGGCCGGTCTTGTCGCCCAGGATCAGGTTCAGATAAGGTTTGTTGGTCTTGGTGGTGCGCTGCTGCTTGGCCAAAACGAGAAAGTAGCCATCGAAGAGCTTGCCTTCTTCAAAGGCGGCCAGATCGGCGATATAGATATCTTTCATGCTGCCGGTAGCTTAACGCAGTCGCGCATTGGGCAGCAATCGCCGCCCAACGAACGAACACCGTTACGCCGCGTTCAAATCCGCCGACCGTACCCGGAACCGCTTCATTTGAATCGAGAGGGTCCGCTCGATCTTGCGCAGGTCGCCACGCTCCGCCGGTCCGGCAAAGGTTGAGGCCACGCCATGCGCCGAAGCCCGTCCCGTCCGCCCGACGCGGTGAACAAAGTCCTCCGCCATCTTGGGCATATCGAAGTTGATCACGTGCGCCACGTTGGCAACATCGATGCCGCGCGCCGCCACGTCGGTAGCCACCAACACCCGGTGATGCCCCTCGGAGAAGCTGCGCAGTGCAGCGTTCCGCTGCGCCTGCGAGCGGTCGCCGTGAATCTGCGTCGCCGACCAGCCCGAGCGTGCCAGCCGCCGCGCCACGCGGTCCGCGCCATGCTTGGTGCGCACAAAGACCAGGAAGCTGCCCGTCTCCGCGCCCAGCAGGTGTTCAAGCAACTCCTGCTTCTTGTCCGGCTCCACTTCAAAGGTGCGCAGCTCCACGTTCTCCGCGGGCTTCAGCACAGAGCCAATCTCAATGCGCGCGGGATTGTTCAGGTACTTGCGCGCCACTTCCTTCACAGGCCCTTCGAGCGTGGCGGAGTAGCAAAGCGTTTGCCGCGCCTCGGGCAGTGTGGCGGCAATCCGCGCAATCGCCGGCTGAAAGCCCATATCCAGCATCCGGTCCACTTCGTCCAGCACCAGAATCTTCACCGTGTCCAACTTAACCAGCCTGCGCTTGAGATAGTCTTCAAGCCGGCCTGGGGTAGCCACAATCAGTTGCGCTCCGCGGCGAATGGCTTCGAGCTGTGAGCCTTCCGCCAGTCCGCCCACCACCAGCGCCACGGTTTGCGAAGAGCTGGTGCGAATCGCGCGAAATGCCTTCTCCACCTGCATCGCCAGCTCGCGCGTCGGCAGCAGAATCAGCGCCTGCGCCGGGGCGCGTCCTTGGGTCTTTTGCAGCAGTTCCACGATTGGGATCAGGAAGCCGAGCGTCTTGCCCGTCCCGGTCTGCGCCGTGGCCAGCACGTCGCGACCTTCCAGCGCCGGAGGAATACAACCGATCTGCACTGGGGTGGGGATTTCAAATTTGTTTGCGTCGAGCCGCGCCATCAGCGGGGCCGAAAGAGAAAACTGAGAGAACTGAGTCGTCAAAATAGTCAAATTTCCTGTGGGATCCGTGAGCCTTCGGTTTCAACGAGGCTTGCAATCGGAACCAGTCATGAGGCGCGCACACGAATCCTCTTCGGGCGCAGGCCTGCTTATTTATATGCGTAAGGGAGAACCAACAACGTCCCTGGGACTGGCCAAAAAAGCATTCAAGAGAAGAACGCCCGAGGCCCGGAGCTGCCACACGCTACTTGTCTGCCAGACGGCTCATTGCCGAAGGGCTACCCGCTCCCACGCAATCAACGGTCGATTGCATTCCCCGGTTTCATTCGCGCCGATCCAATTCAAGGACATTACGGCGCTCGAACGATTGCCGAACCCTCTTGCAGGTCCACGGCAGAGTCACCGGGCGGGAGACTCATGGGTATGCGCTGTAGGGGCTTGGGGAAATCTGTGCCAGGCAAACTTGCCTTAAGAAGGGCAATCCGCCACTCACGGCCAAATCACTGAGCGCAAATCCAGTGTAGCACGGTTTCGCTTTTCCCTCGTCTGTGGCCACCCGCTTAGTCCCGCTCTTTCATCCGCGCATCCGGGTAGCCCAGCCGCTGCTTGATTGCCAGTATCTCAGCAATCTTGCCTTCTGGAATGTATTGGAGTGGCTTGCCGATCTGCTGCGCAATCAGGTAGGTCTTGCAGTAGGTATCAAACGTCTCCACAAGCCACTCGGCATGGGTCACGGTATCGGACCAGCAGACGATGCCGTGGTTTGAAAGCAGGATGGTGTTGTGGTCCTGGACAAACGGCAGCACTGTCTCAGCAAAAGCCTTGGTACCCGGAGTCTCATAGGGCGCCACGGCCGCTGGACCAATCGAGGTCTCGTACTCTGAAATCAGCCCGATGGGCGGCGCGGTGCCCGTCATGGCAAAGGCTGTCGCGTAGGGTGGATGGCAATGCACGACGGCGCGGGCGCGTGGGTTAGCTTTGTATATCTCCAGGTGCAGCAGCAGCTCACTGGTGCGCAACCGGCCGCCGGCCAGGATGTTGCCCTCCAGATCCGAGAGGCAGATATCGGCCGGCTCCAGGTCTCGCTTGCTCATCATCGTCGGCGTGCAGAGCACATACTTTTCTCCCAGCCGGACGCTGATATTGCCGCCATTCCCGTCCACGTACTGGCGTTCCCACAACTTCCGGCCCACGAGCAGGATCTCCGCGCGCAAAGCCTCGGCCTCAACGGAGTTTGCGACCACCTGCGGTGATTTCTCTTCCGACCTATGGGCGCATGGTGCCTCCAGCCTGGCCTGTGCAGCTTCCCTCACCTGCTCCGTTGGCGGAACCGCCGTCTGCTCCATGGTTGACCTCATGCGTGGACTGATTGAGCTGGCCGCGTCAATCGCCGGCATTCCACTCAAAGTATTTATAGTGCCGTTTGGGCGTCCCCACCGGTGACTTCGGTCACGATTGAGAAAATAATCTATCTGTGGCCGCTCTTGGCCGGTTAGGAGCGCTTCCAAATATGAAAATGCGAGGAAGAACCTGCTTGTCGTTTGACTTGCAGATTCTTCCTCGCATTGTTTCTTGATTCAGATCTTACAAGCTGAATCAATTGGTTGTTCGCCACCGAGTCCGCAGGACATCATGCATGATGCCCTGCTGCCGGGTCTACGGGGCTACGAACTCCCACTGCTGCCATGCGTTGCCGTTGTAGGTGTACTGGTCGATATCCGCGCCGGAGGTTTTCTCCCCTCCATCAACATCGAGCGCCAGGCCGCTGTTGACGCTGGTCAGCTCGAAGTTACAGCCCCCGATGGAGATGACATTCCACTCCTGGTTTGTCTGGCCGTTGGCCTGGTACTGATCGACCAGAGCGCTATGCGCCTTGGAGGCTTCGTCCACGTCGAGCATCTGGCCGCTCGCCTTCGCTTGACCGAGCTTGCCGCTCCTGTTGCCGAAGCCTTTGCAAAGGATGAGATCGGCGTAGGCCATGCGCTCTTGCTGGCGAATGCTGCGAAACCAAAGCTGATACAAATCAGCACCGCCTATAGGCCGACGAAGGGCGGCAGCGCCGCAGTCCCGCGCAACAAGTACGTTGAGATCTGCAACAAGAAGCCAACCAACCAGAAGCAGCGCGATTGGCCGGAGTACAAGACCAGCAAGTTCACCACCGACGCCATCGTAACCGAAGGCAGCGAAAGGACGAAACCAAGCGGGTTTGTACGAATCCCGAATGCCACATTCATCACACGCGCAAGCGGTTCGCCTCGTGGCGCAAAGACCGGCAATTGGACCTGAAGTCGTGCAGCGCTTGTGGCCGGCATAGTCTGAAAAATAAATCGCCGGTCCGCGGAGCCGGAGGAGAGAGCGGAACAGGTCAAGAGACCTGTTCCGCCGCGTGGTGAGACTCAACTATTCGACTGTAATGGTGAACGTCTCCGTGCTCTTGCATCCGCTGGTATTGGTATACGTGGCCACATACGAGTCAGTGCCTACGGTCAACGGAATGCTATCGATCTGGCGCGATGTGGACGTGTACCCATTGGGTCCGGTCCAGCTCCAGGATCCGCCGCTGACCGGCTGCGGGCCAAGGTCCACAGCCACGGAGGTTGAAGTAGCGGTAGCGCTGGATTCCTCGGTCCAGGTTGAGCCGCCATTGATGGAGATGTACGGAGTGATGGCAGTGGGTGTGCAACCACCGCCGCCGCCGCTGTCGTTGTTCGCTACCGCATCGTCCGCCGCGACGTAGGTGCCTGACGTGACGTACTCGTAGTCATGCCAGCCGGTGGTCGAGGGATTGGCGGTCCTGTTGGCGATCTCCATCCTCAACGCATCGTACGTAATGCCCTCCTGGTTCGCGGTGACGGTGAAAGTCAGAGTGTCTTGGCTGCCCGCGGCCACAAGGTCGGAGGTCGGCCATTCAAAGACCACCCACTGGTAGTAGCCGGAGAGGCCGCTGCGCACCGAGCAATCGCTGACATTGATGGAGTTCCAGGTCAGCGCGTGCCCATTCAGCGAAACGGTCAGGTCTGCTTCATTGCAAGCCAAACCCACCGACAGATCGACGTAGGGGCCCTGCGCCGACTGCGCCGAGGTGGTCGTGAAGTAGACATACCACGGTGGCGTCGGCGTGGTGACGCCGTTGGTGCCCGTCTCGCCCGAAAGACTCTTCACGTAAGTGGGAATGGTGTTGATGTAGTTGTCGGTTGTGTCGTTGGAGGCGTCATACAGGCCTGGATCAAAGGAGTTCCACTGCGTGTAGTTCCATTTCTGGAGGTTGTTGGTTGCCGGAGTGGAGCCAACTGCCGTCGCGTAGTATTTCACCGAACCGTTGGTGGAGGCGAAATCCGCCCAGTAATTCCAGTTGCCATAAAACTCTCTGTCATCGCAACCCGAGCAGGACCCCGTACTGCCATAGTTGTTCTCGCCATGCAGGAACTCGTGCGCGGAGCGATCAGGAGTGCCGATCGTCCAGATTGCCGCATCGCCACTGGGGCTGAAGTTCTCCGGGGTGAAGGTGAGGCTCGGGCTGGTGGTGCCGCCCGCCGTAACGGTGACGCCGTCTTCACGCAACTGGCCCCATTCGCCCAGAACATACGTGCTCAGCCGGTAGGTTCCAGGAACGACATTGGAGATGGTCCCCTGGCCGCTGGAGTTCAGGCTCGTCCAGAACTGGTATCCAATCGACGAGTACTCCATATTCTTGTTCTGATCGCTCAGCACCGCCCATGCGGTGTTCGACGAGCCGGAGCCGCCTCCGCTGATGGTTGGCGACACGGTTCCGCGTTTGCTGCCGTCCGGGATATAGCCGGAGCCGGTCAAATTGCTGTCAATGGCGAAGAGAGACAGGCCTTTGGAAACCTCTGTCTCCGCGTCCGCATACATCTCGGCCGCCGTACTGATGCTCCCGCCGAAGGCGTTGAAGTGGAAGCCCACCGGACCCCAGATGCGGGTGGTGTTGCCCGTCGTCACGTAGCTGATGTCATTGTCCAGATGGTTGGAATATAACTCGCCCATCAGGATATTCCCCGTGTAGGTTTCAATCTGCTTGCTCGGGCCGCCTATTCCGCTTTCCATGGTGGGGAAGATCGACCAGGCGCCAAACTGGCTGCCGTACGCGCCGTTCACATGACTCAGATACTCATAGGAGCAGAAGTCGTACTTGGTATCAAACTCGCGGCCCCACTCCGAGGGCAGAGTGATGCCATGCAAATCAAAGACAGCGTTCTGGACGTCGCGGCCGGTTTCGGCGATTTCGGTTGATGTTTCGGTCGGACGGGTGACCACGGTTGCGCCCAGATTGTTCAGTCCGGAGTTGACCTCGTAGGTGTTGGGAAAGTCTGTCAGGCTAATGCGATACACATACTGGATCTGGCCGAAGGAGCCGGATGTCGCCGACGAGGAATGGTCCGTGACGTAATAGGTCCACAGGGTGGAATCGTTGGGCGCTACGATAAAATGCTCCGTAATCGTGAAGACATTCCCTCCGGTGGCGGGCCAGGAGATCCACCAGTCGAGATACTGGCCGGCGACCAGGTTATAACCCGCCGTTGGGGTTACGCCAGTAGGGGCCGACGTTATGCCATTGAAGTCCGTGCCGACGTTGTCCATGTAGAGGCCTTCATTCCCGGAGGTAGTATCAACGAGATTGTCGCTCGGAAAGGCCGTCAGATACATGCTGAAGACTCTGCCTCCGGTTGAATCCCAGTCCAGTGAAATGGCGCCGTTGGAAATCTTCCAATCGGTTGCGGTGGTGGTGTTGATGGTGAGTTGCGCGTGAGCGAGCTGCAGCGAGCTGCCGATCAACAGGGCAGCCAAGAGGGGGAGGGACAACCTGATGCGCATGGAATCTCCGTGGTGAATTTTGCGATTTGTCTCTTGTGTGGTGGTCTACCTCAAGTAGTGGGATATGTACGCTGCTCTTGGCGGACGTGGCTTGGCGTGTGTGTATCCTGAGATATTCCGATAGGGGAATTTTTTCGCACGACAGCCCTTATAGGCCGACTGCTCTTTGGTTGTCAAGAGAAATTTCTGCCTCAGGTGCCGATCTGATTGAAAATCCGATGGCGCGAGATAAGGATGACGTTTACTCCGACGGCACCAGCTTGCGCTGCAAATCCTCCAGCGTCTGCCCCTTGGTCTCAGGGTAAACAAACAGCACCACCAGGAACTGCACCACGGTCATGGCCGCGAAAAACACAAACGGTGTTTCGGTGTGCAGGGAATGCACCACAACCGGAAATTCCCGCGCAATCACCGTGTTCATGATCCAGTGGCTGGCATTGCCCACGCCCTGCCCCTTGGAGCGCACCGAGTTCGGAAAAACTTCGCCGATGTAGACCCAGATCACCGCTCCCTGCGACACCGCAAAGAAGGCAATATATGCCACCAGAATCCACACCAGCGCCCCCGGATGGGAATGCGTCTTGAACAGCCACGCCACGCCCGCGAGGCAGCTGGCTGTGCCCGCCGCGCCTACCAGCAGCAGCGTTTTGCGTCCCAGCTTGTCGATCGCGCTCATGCCCACGATGGTGAAGATCAGATTCGTAAACCCGATGGCAATGGCCTGCTGATCGCCTGAAATCTGGCTGAATCCCGCCGAGACAAAGATGCTGTTCAGGTAATAGAGAATCGCGTTGATGCCCGCCAGTTGGTTAAACGCGCCAATCGAAATGGCCAGAAACAGCGGATAGCGGTACTTCCAGCGAAAGACCGGCTCATGCGCCGAAGCATGTTCCTGCTCCAGAGCCGCGAGAATGTCGTCCAGTTCAGCCTGTGGGTCCGGCTCGCCCATCTGCTTGAGCACGGCCAGCGCCTCCTCGATCCGGTTGCGCGAGGCAGACCAGCGTGGGCTGCGCGGAATGCCGAACAGAAGCGCCAGGAAGACGATGGCAGGCAGCACGGCCACGCCCACCTGCCAGCGCCACTCCGCCGCGCCCAGGTGCAGAGTGCGAATTGCGTAATTGGAGACGTAAGCCGCCAGAATGCCAAACACAACATTGAACTGGAACGTCCCCACCAGCCGCCCACGCCACTTAGCCGGCGCAAGTTCTGCAATGTAGACCGGCCCCAGTACACTCGACGCGCCAATGCCCAACCCGCCCACAAACCGGAAGACCATAAACGCGGGCCAATTCCACGCCAAACCGCATCCGATGGCCGAAACGACATAGAGGACGGCGGTCAGGCGCAGGGCCTCGCGTCCGCCCAGCTTCTGCCCAGCGACTCCGGCGCCCAGCGATCCCACCACTGTACCCACCAGCCCGATGGCCACCGTGAGTCCCATCTGCCGCGGACTCAAACCATACAACCGCACCAGGGTATCGATAACACCCGAGATAACGATGGTATCGAATCCAAACAGAAGACCGCCCAGCGCTCCGGTCAGGGTTGCCTTCATCAAATGGATGTTGGGCCGCATGGTCTCCAGTCTCCCAAGTTCCAAATCATCCTACAGACTGGCGCTGCTACCGGCAAACCAGTCCGTTTGATAATTTGCACAGAAGACCAGAGCACTATCATTTCACCGGCATGATGGCGCCGCACACACGCGAAGATCTCGTATTTGCCGCAACATACAAACGTAGGAAGGGAGACTCAGCCTTCCGTGCGCGCCTCTCCCGGCATCACCGCAAGCACCCGGCAGCGATGCTTGCCCACGGCGCTCCAGGCCAGAGCCATCTCGCTTTCCATGTACGCGCAATCGCCCGCCTCCAGCACCTCTTCCATGCCGCCCGCGTTCAACTGCAGCCGCCCTTCCAGCACATACACCAGCCCGCTGGTCTCGCTGAAGGCCTCCCCGCCGGTCGATACTCCGCCCGCGGAAAACTCGATCATCCTCGCCACCAGCCGGGGGTTTTCTCCCAACGCATTCAATGGGGTAATCTTGATGGCCTCAGGCCCGCGCCCGTCGCCCTGCAGGTGGGCCTTGCGCGTAATCGAGAGGGTATGCTGCGCGGGCTCAGCAAAAAAGTGGCTCATGCCCACGCCGTAGACCCGGCTAATGGTGGCCAGCGTTGGCAGCGTAGGGATCATCCGGTCCGTCTCCAGCTTGGAAAGCAGCGCCGTCGAAAGGCCGGTCTCGGCGGCCAGCCGGGACAGCGTGAGCCGCTTCTGCGTGCGTAACGAGCGTAATTTCAAGCCGATGCAATAGGGTTCCAAAGACCACTTGGCGTAAGAAACAGTCTTGGCCATCGATCACTCCTTGTGAGGGCAACTTGAAGCCCACTTCTCTAATCTGCCAGCCGCAGGGCTTCCATCTCCTGAAGAATCTCTGAAGTTTTTCTCACATGCCCCGCGCAGGCCTCAATTCTTCTTGCCTTCTTGGCCGTCCTGGAGGATTCTTTTTGAGAAGACCGCAACTTAACCGCAAAAACGCTGTCTTAGTAATTGAAGCTGGTTGGGAAGAAAAACCCAGTAGCCGGCAGGTGCTGAGAACGTTGAATCCCAGGTCCGGATCGAAAAGGGCGGGGCAGCACAAGGAGATTGTCATGAAAAAGCTTAGCCTCGTTCTGTTCGCAATGCTTCTGGCTCTGCCGTTCGCGGCAACGGCAAACGCCCAAGTGGCTGTGGGTGTCGGAGTTGGCCCTGCGGTCGCTGAAGCCCCGGATGCCTACGGTCCTCCCGTCTGCGATTGGGGCTACTACTCTTACTACCCCTACGCCTGCGCGCCCTACGGATACTACGGGCCGCAGTGGTTTAACGGCGGCTTCTTCATCGGTGTCGGCCCGTGGTACGGATGGGGCTTTAGACACGGCTGGGGCGGCTACGGCTATCGCGGCGGCTACGGATACGGGCGCGGTGGATACGCTGCAGGCTATCGTGGCGGATATGCTGGCGGGGCACGCGGTTACGCCGGCGGAGCTCGTGGTTTTGCAGGTGGCAGAGCGGCTGCGCCAGCAGCTCGTGGCGGATTCAGTGGCGGAGCCCGCGGCGGCTTTAGCGGAGGCGGTCATGCCGGTGGCGGCTTTAGTGGCGGCCACGGTGGTGGCGGCGGCCATGGCGGCGGCGGACACCGGTAATTCCTGAGATTCCTCAGGCTTTCCCCAGAGAGGCCCGTTTGCTTCGGCATGCGGGCCTCGCGTTTTGCTGGAGGCTTTTCTACGCTCCCACCGCTTGGACCGATCCTTACAAGTGAGCCGGTTTCTCGCCAGCCAACACGGCCAGCCGGTCGGCGATCCGCTCGGCAGCGGCAGGATGCGCCTGCGTGCGCGCCGCTTCGCCCATGGCAGCCAGTTGCTTCGGCGAAGTCAGCAGCCCCGTGAGTGTATTCACTAACTTGTGTGGAATCTTTAAATCCTGCTCAACAAGGAATACAGCAGCCCCGGCATCCACCATGGCCTCGGCATTGCGCTTCTGGTGCTCATCGGCAGAGGCGGCAAATGGCACCAGCAGGCTGGGCTTGCCGGCGGCAGCCAGTTCAGCCACCGTGGAAGCGCCGCTGCGCGCCATCACCAGATGCGCGGCGGCAAAACGCGGCGGCATATCGTCGAAAAACGGCCGCACCTCCCACCGCTTGGGGTCCGCGCCGCTGGCTTCATAGGCCGCCTGGGTCGATTCGATGTGGCGAATCCCGCTCTGGTGCAGCACCGTGAGCCCCGGAACCGCATCGAGAAGCGCGCCAACGATCTGGGGCAGATGCGTATTGAAAATATGCGCGCCCTGCGATCCCCCAAAGACCAGCAAGTGGGGCGCAGCGCCCAAGGGCGGATGGAGGTGGAAGAACTCCGGGCGCACTGGAATGCCTGTCACCTCGCAGTTGTGAAACCACTTCATTGCCGCGGGAAAGTTGACCGCCGCGGCCTGCACCTTCATGCCCACCAGCCTGTTAGCCAGCCCCGGCATGGCGTTAGGCTCAAAGGCCATGGTTGGTACTTTGAGCCTGAGCGCAGCCGCCATCGCCGGCCCGGAGGCGTAGCCGCCTACTCCGAACACAACGCTCGGCTTGAACTCGCGAATCAGCTTCTGGCAGTCGGTGATGCTCTTCGGCAGGCGCAACAAGGTGCGCAGCCGGGTTATCAGCGACACGTTCTTGAGCGGGCCTATATCGATGAGGCGCAGGTTAAAGCCAGCCTCGGGCACCAGGCGAATCTCCATGCCCCGCGCCGTGCCCACAAACAGCACCTCGGCCGCGTAGCGATCGACCAGCTCGTGAGCCACCGCCAGCGCGGGGATGATGTGGCCACCCGTGCCGCCACCGGCAATGAGAACGCGCAATTGCGACAATCAACTTCCTTTCAATACGGAACTTGTGGGTTAAAATCTGGCACAAAAACTTTGGGAATACTCTCGATTCTTTTCGCAATATCCTTTGGCTACATCAGCGCCAGCCGGGGTTATTCCCGAGACAATGCCCAGATTTAGCAATCTAAATTGGCTAATGTGATCCCAGTCAATCTTCTTTATATCCTCCATCGAGTATTGGATATCAAACGCTCCGATTATCCTGCTTGGTTTTGGATTTCCATAGTCATCTTTTCCGCCTCCAGCATCCCCGACAATATGAAAAACTATGTTTTGCCCAGGGCTACCCTCCTTGATTTCATGCTTCATAATACTCTCCATGTCCAATATGGCTGAGTACATGTCCGTGTCTCCAGCATCCCATCCTCTGAGCTTCAAGGTGACATCAAGTTCTGTATTGCCTCCAACAATGGAGGTGTTGTGATTCAGAACGCTTGTAGGGTATCTGAATTTGAAACATCCGTTCAAATCTGCGGAAATATAAGCACACACGGTAAGCGCAATGAAGGATACGGCCAGTACTGAGCCTCTCCAAATCGTCCAAAAATTGGATGATATAACGCTGAAGCTGACATCGGTACTCGCACTTTGAATGGGGGCTTTAGCCACTGGAGCATGCTTATCAGGCTTTCCACCTGTAATGCGTCTTTCTTCCGCATCACGTAAATCCCAGTCGCGAGCAAACTGCTCGGAAGTACAAACGAGTGTGTTATGCCCGGGTCGCGCTGCCCAGCGCACGGTCAAAAGGTCTTTGCTAGGATCAATAGCATACACTTCGCCGATCAGGCCGTCGGCCTTTCGTATCACTCGGGTGCCCCGTTTCGGAAATCCTGTCGAGGCCATCTGAAATCCCTCCCTGTGAACGGCATTGGGCTCGAGTCCGTAAAATCATGCTCTCAAGGGCGGATGAGATTCGCGCCCGGACCTTTTATTAGCTCCACTTCATCTTTCCCGAACTTCTTCGCCAACCAAATGAACGACTGATATTTTCCGTCTCCGTCAGGCTTGCGGGTCTGCGGAAAATCGATGAATATGTAGACTTCGCCGGGAATGTGGTGCCCATAATTTTCCAAAGATACTTTGAGCTTTTCTTTCGCATAGTCAAAGGAAAAGTCAGTTTCCTGCATCGTCCCGTAGGGATCGCAGATAGATGAAAAAATGAGAATCTTAAATGGCGCTTTTATCGCCAAAAGCTTTTCGAAATCATGCTCGACGGGAGTCCAATGTGTCCTCCCAAACCTTCCTGATCCCCATTCACTTTCACTTGCTAAAAGAACGCGCTTACCATTCTCCTCCTCCGCCCATGTGTAATCGGCAAGATATTCCCCTTTTCTTGTGAGAGGATCACCAGGTAATGCGTAACAACCTTCAGGGCAGATTTCAATGAAACGTCTGCGAACTGATTGTGTCCACGCTTCATCAGAAGCATCTAGTATTCCCTTCGGTGTCGCAACCCTCTTGACAAACTTTTCGATGAAACCCCTTGCAACCCACAGCCTTTCATCGAAACTTGTCTCGCCGAATTCCCTGCATCCATCAGGAATCTCGAACCTGCACTCATCGACCATGGTCGTAAGCTCCTTCGAACGCAAGTCTACTCCTTCAGAGGCTGCTCTCACTCCGCCTTACTCGTAATATTCAGCAGCACGCCGATGCTGGCAAGGGTGAAGAAGACCGAAGTCCCGCCGGACGAAATCAGCGGCAGCGGAATCCCTTTGGTGGGCACCAGCGACAGCACCACGCTGATGTTGAAAAAGGCCTGCAAGAGAATCGTGGTGGTGATGCCGAAGGCAACCAGCCGTCCAAAGGGATCCTGGCATCGAAACGCCGCGCGCAATCCTCGCCAGCCGAAGAAAGCGAAGAGCAAAACAATCGCAATGGCCCCGATGAGTCCCAGTTCCTCCGCGATATTGGCGAAGATGAAATCCGTAGACGCCTCGGGCAGAAAGAAGAGCTTCTGCATCCCCTCCATGTAGCCCCGGCCCGTCAGTCCGCCTGTGCCCACGGCGATGAGCGACTGGTTGATGTGGAATCCCGCGCCCTGCGGATCGGCATCCGGGTTCATAAAGACCAGCATGCGCTGCCGCCGGAATGGAACCATAAACAGCAAGGCAACCAGGCCGGGCAGCGTCGCCAGCAGTCCTCCCAGCAGGTACCTCCACTCCATCCCGGCCAGCACCAGCATCATGGCCGTCACGCCGAGCAGCACCAGCGCCGTGCCCAGGTCAGGCTGCTTCACAATCAGCAGGATGAAAACCACCGGCATGACCACGGCGCGCAACAGCGTGTGTTTCCAGTCCCGCATTTCGCCGAGCCGGGTATGGAGAAACCAGGCCAGAAACAGCACCATCACCGGCTTGGCGATCTCGGATGGCTGAAAGGTAAAATGGCCGCCAAAGCGTATCCAGCGATGGACGTTGTGCGAACCGGGAATAAAAAAAACCAGCACCAGCAGCAGCGTAGTCACACACAAAGCGGAATAGATAAACCGCGGGGATTTGTAGACTCTGTAGTCCACATGCATCAAGGCCAGCATGGCTGCCACGCCGCCCAAGGCCCAGCCAGCCTGCCTGCCCACGTCGGCAAATTCAGAGTGAAAGCGCTCCTGCGCCACCACCGCCGAGGCGGAAAAGACCATGGCCAGCCCCACCACGGTGAGCGACAGCGTGGTGTAGAACAGCCATTTGTCCACCCCTACTCTTGCTGACATGTCTTCCATCCCCGCCGTTCGCCGACAAGTTCCTTGAAGACGCGGCCGCGGTGTTCGTAGTTTTCAAACTGGTCAAAGCTGGAGCAGGCGGGCGCCAGCAGCACCACCTCGCCCGGCCGCGCCGCCGAGGCCGCCGCGCTCACCGCAACGTCCAGCGTTTCGCAGGACTGGATCGAGATCACTCCGCGCAGTTGCGATTCGATCTTGGCTGCCGCTGAACCGATGGTGTAAGCCACGCGCACACGCGCACGCAGCAGCGACGCCAGCTGGGTATAGTCCGACCCCTTGTCTTTGCCGCCCAGGATGAGATGAATGCCTGAGTCAAATGCGGCCACGGCCTTGGCCGTTGCATCTACGTTGGTGGCCTTGGAGTCGTTGTAAAACTCGACGCCGTTGACTGCGGCCACAAACTCCAGACGGTGCTCGACCGCCTGAAAACCTTCGACCGCGTGGCGAATCGCCTCCGCCGGCGCGCCAGCCAGCCTGGCTGCCACCACCGCAGCCAGCACATTCTCAACGTTGTGCGCGCCCTTCAGCGGGATTCCTCTCAGAGGCATCACATTTTCAGTTGCCGCATCCTTGGCCGAGCGATAGACCACTTCCCCCTGCTCCAGCCAGGCACCCCGCGCCACCGGATGCTCGACGGAAAACCAGTAGACCTGGGCGGCGGAACGGGATGCGGATTCAGCGGCGCGCGCATTGTCGGCGTTCAACACCACGAAGTCGTGCTCGTCCTGCGCGGCAAAGATGCGCTCCTTGGCCAGCGCGTAGTTCTCGAAGCTGCCGTGCCGGTCAAGATGATCAGGCGTGATATTCAGGATCACGGCAATGCTGGGATGGAACGTATCGGTGCTTTCAAGCTGGAAGCTGGAGACCTCGAGCACCGACCAGGTTTCGTCGGTGCTTTGGCCGATCAACTCCACCACCGGCACGCCTATGTTGCCGCCCACCAAAGTGGGAATGCCGGCCGCTTTCAAAATCTCGCCCAGCAGCGCGGTGGTGGTGGTCTTGCCGTTGGAGCCGGTAATCGCCAGGGTTCTGCCCTTGAGGAAGCGCGCAGCCAATTCCAGCTCACCAATCACCGGCAACCCGAAGCTCCTTACCTGCGCCAGCTCCGGCGTATTCAGCGGCACACCGGGGCTCACTACGATCAGATCCTGGCGGCGGAAGGTGAGCAGGCCATGTCCACCGGCCTCGACCATGATGCCCTCTTCGAGCAGCGCCGGAATGTCTTTGGCCAGCGCCTCGGCGCTGCGCACGTCGGAGACCGTCACATATGCGCCGCGATGGCGCAGAAACAGGGCCGCCGCCAGACCGGATTTCCCCAGTCCCACAACCAGAACCTTCTTGCCTTTGAGTTCCATCATAGGGATCTATCCTCAGGCCGCCGCGACCTCTTTATTGTGTATCGCGGGAGTCGCCGCGGGGCCTTGTCTAACGGAGTTTCAGCGTGGTGAGTGCAAACAATGCAAACACCAGAGCGCCAATCCAGAAGCGCGCAATGATCTTGGACTCGTGCCATCCCAACTGCTCGAAATGATGATGCAGGGGGGCCATCTTGAAGATACGCTTCTTGTTGCGCAGCTTGTAGCTGCCAACCTGGAGGATGACCGAAACCGCTTCCAAAATGAAGATGCCGCCGATAAAGGGCAGCAGCATCTCCTGTCGAATGACGACGGCCACCGTGCCGATGGCTCCGCCAAGAGCCAGCGAACCCACATCGCCCATGAAAATCTCAGCCGGATGCGCGTTGTACCAGAGAAAACCGATGGACGCGCCCACCATGGACCCGCAAAAGACCGTCAGTTCGGCCACCTTGGGCATGTGCTGCAACTCCAGGTAGTCGGCAAAGACCACGTTGCCGCTTACGTAGGTGAGCACCGCCAGGGCGCCGGCGGCAACGATGGTGCAGCCGATCGCCAGCCCGTCCAGCCCGTCGGTCAGATTCACGGCGTTGGATGAACCCATCAGCACAAAGACCACCCAAATAACAAACGGCACAAAGGCCAGCAACCCCAGGTGCGGCACCGTGCTAGGCCACCAATGCCACAGCAGGTCAGGGCGCCAGGTTTTGACGAAGGGAACGGTCAACTGGGTTGAGAACTTGCCGAACTGCTGGAGCGCCACCAGCGCAACCGCTACCGCAACCCCTGCCAGCCCCTGGCCGACAAGCTTGGCCCTCGCCGTCAGGCCCAAGCTGCGGCGCTTCACCACCTTGATGTAGTCATCTGCAAAACCGACGGCCCCGAAGGCAAGAGTCGAGAAGACCGTGATCCAGACAAACGGGTTCGAGGGATCGGACCACAACACCGTCGGCAGCAGAATCGCAATCACGATCAGAACGCCGCCCATGGTGGGCGTCCCCGACTTCTTCATGTGCGATTGCGGCCCATCTTCGCGGATGTACTGGCCAATCTGGAACTCGCGCAGCTTCTGGATCACCCAAGGTCCAATAAACAGCGCGATCAGCAGCGCCGTCAGCGAGGCAAAGGCGGTGCGGAAGGTGAGATAGCGGAAGATCCGGAACGGGTGAAAGAACGGAAACAGCTTTTCGTAGAGCAGCCAGTAGAGCAAGAGGCCTCCATAGCCGGAATAAAGCGGATTTCAAGTTGATTTTACAGGGCCGGGGGTTGGAGGGTTGTGGACGCCACGGATTCAGCGGAGCTGGAACTGCCGCTCCACCGCCTCGATTGCCCGCTCCAGATGCACTCCGCGCGAGCCCTTCACCAGGACCACGTCGCCCGGTTGCAACGTCTGCTTGAGCCACTGGCCGGCAGCCGCGGCATCGGGCAGGAACAGCGATGCAACCCCGCCCGTGCAGGCTGTCGAGGCTAGATGCACAGCATTGCCGCCGACGCCAACCACTATATCCAGCCCAGCCTCGGCAGCCGCGCATCCACAGGCGGCGTGCAGCTCTGCCCCCTGCCCACCCAGCTCCAGCATCTCCCCGGCAACTAAAATGCGTCGGCCTGCCGGACGCCCAGCCAGCGTGCGAATCATCGAGCGCAGCGCCTCGGGATTCGAGTTGTAGCTGTCGTTCAAAATGGTTGCCCCGCCAATCTCGATCACCTGGCCGCGCTTGTCGCCGGCGGCAAGCGACGCGATCGCGGCAACCGCCGCTTCCAGCTCAACGCCCGCCTCCAAAGCGACAGCAAGTCCCGCCAGCGCATTCGATGCATTGTGCGCGCCCAGCAGCTTCAGCGTAAACTCGCCCTCGCGATCCCCAGCGCGAAAACGCAGGTGCAATCCGTCAAGGTCTTCCTTCGCTTCAAGCAGCCGCGGGTCAGCGCAGGGCCCGGCTCCGAAGTAGACCGCACGTCCCGGAAAGTCGCGGCCAAACTGTGAGACGTATGGATCGTCGCAGTTGAGGAAAGCTACGCCGTTTGCCGGCAGAGCGGCCACCAGTTCCAGCTTGGCGCGCGCAATCCCCGACTGCCCGTCGGCAAAGTTCTCCACATGAGCCGTGCCCACGTTGGTCACCACGCCCCAGTCAGGCGAGGCAATGCGCGCCAGTGTAGCAATCTCGCCTGCGTGGTTCATGCCCATCTCCACCACTGCGATCTCGTGCTCCGGCTTGAGGCGCAACAGTTCGAGCGGCAAGCCGAACCCGTTATTCAGATTGCCCTGGGATTTGTGTACTTTGAACTTGGCGCCCAGTGCCGCGGCTATTGCTTCCTTGGTGGTGGTTTTGCCGGCCGAGCCGGTAACGGCTACCACGCGCCGGCCCCACTGGCGGCGCACCGTAGCAGCCAGCGCCTGCAACGCAATCAGCGGATCTTCTGCAATGAGCAGTGGCACCGCCAGCACCGCGTCTGGCAGCTTACCCGCCCGCGCCCGCGATACCACTGCGGCAACAGCGCCACGCTTGAGCGCTGCTTCCACAAAGTCGTGCCCGTCATGCCGATCCCCGCGCACTGCAAAAAACAGCTCGCCCGCACCCACCGTGCGCGAGTCGATGGAGCAGCCGCCCACCACCAGCGCCCCAGCATTGTGAATGCTGGCCGGAGCTTCAAGCACCGCACCCGCACCGATTGCCGCCTCTGCCAAGGTGAGCTTCATAGCACTTCACCATACCCCAATTCAGCCAGCGCTGACTGTGCAACTTCCGCATCATCGAAGGGAACAGTCCGTGTGCCAAGAATCTGCTCCTTCTCATGGCCTTTGCCTGCCAGCAGGACCACGTCCCCTGCTTTGGCGGCTTTGAGCGCCGTGCTGATTGCCGCCGCCCGATCCGGCTCGATGGCATAGCGTACCCCGCTAGCCTTCAATCCAGGTTCAATCTCGGCCAGAATCGCCAGTGGTTCTTCTGTGCGGGGATTGTCGCTGGTGGCCACCACAAAGTCGCTGCCCGAGCCCGCCGCAAGTCCCATCTTCGGCCGCTTGGTGCGGTCGCGGTCGCCGCCGCAGCCAAAGAGCGTAATCACCCGCCCGCCCGTTTGCGCCGCCGTCTGCCGCGCCAAAGCAATCAAGTTGCGCAGGGCATCGTCCGTGTGGGCGTAGTCCACAATCACCGTGAAGGGCTGGCCCGCATCCACGGGTTGAAAGCGCCCCGGCACCGGCTTGAGGCGCGGAACCGATGCAATGAGGTCAGCAAACGCCACGCCGCGCGCATGGGCAGCCGTCAAAGCAGCCAGCAGGTTGAGGATGTTCACCTCGCCCGCCAGCCGCGAAGTCACCTTGCCCGAGCCCGCCGGCGTCGCCAGCTCCAGCACCGCGCCGCCGGGGGTGAGCGAGTGGCTTGCCACGCGCCAGTCGCCCTGGCCAATTCCATACGTCCGCACCTCCGCGCCCGCTCTCATGGCCGCCGTAGCTAGCCTCTCGCTGCGCGGATCATGCGCGTTGATCACCGCGACACGCGGCGCCGGATAGGCCGTGCCATCAAACAGCAGCCGCTTGGCCGCGAAGTACTTCTCCATCGTCTGGTGATAATCCAGATGGTCTTGCGTGAGGTTGGTAAAGACGGCCACGTCGAAGCTCACTCCAGCCGCGCGCCCCTGGTCTAGCGCATGGCTCGATACCTCGGTCACCAGCTCGGTGGCTCCGCGGCCCGCGCCCTCGGCCATCACCTCGAACAGATCCCTCGGCTCGGGCGTGGTATGCACGCTCGGCCTCACCTCTCCGGCCACATGATATTCAATCGTGCCCACCAGCACGGTGGTGCGGGCAGCAGCATTCAGCAGCGCCTCAAGCAGAAACGCCGTGGTGGTCTTGCCGTTGGTGCCGGTAATGCCCGTAGCTGCCAGCTTGCGCTCGGGATGCCCGAAGAAGGCCGCCGAAGCCTGCGCCAGCGCGCGACGCCCATGCTCCACTTCCAACAACGGCATGCCCGCCTGAAAAACCAGCAGGTGATCGAACTTCGGCGCGGAGTCCGTAATGATGCCCAGCGCGCCCGAGGCAATGGCCTTCTCAACATAGCGATTGCCGTCGGTCGAGCCGCCCTTCATGGCCACAAACACGGAGCCCGGCCCCACCTTGCGCGAGTCGTATTCGACGCCTGTTACAGGCTGGTCAGAGTCCCCGCCAGCGCCAACAGCCGTTACTTCTTCCGCTATTTCTTTCCAATTCATCTTGGGATTGATTGTAGATTGCTGCGCTCCCATCCACTGTTATCGGCAGTATGATGCTCGCATGGATGAAGAAAGAAAACCATACCTGTACGAAGGATTACAGCGCAGATTGAGCGGGTATCCGGTTGACGACTTCGTTCGGGCGTACGCGAAAGCTTATCTGGAAGCGGACATAGGAACCATCAGGAAACTACAGGAATTCCTGCTCGGCAAAGATCTCCTACGCGATGACGACACGGATTCCGGTGGGCCGGATGCTCTCGTTGGCGCGCCTCTCAAGCCTCGGCCCAATCTGAATGCCGGAGCAATCGCCCTCCCGGAACCGGAGCCGGCAGAGTCCGGTCAGTAGCTAGCTACACACTGTCTTTGAAAGCGATTATTCGGTCGAAGGTCAGAGTGGCGCAGGTTGAGCAAGCCAATCGGACTCCATTCTATTCGTGTGACTTGTGCGCGGCTCAATATTCTCGACATGACATCTGGAGCGTCGCTACCCCATTGCCGCCACGCGTTTCCTGTAAAGGCCCACAATCATCTTCCCGATATCCCATGCCAGTAGCAGCGCGACAATCACAAACAACACCGTCAATGCCTGATGCAGCCCCTTGTTGATCTGCGCCAGCGTTTCCCCGTAGCGAGCCTGGTCCAGCGCCGGATGCTTGAGCAGAACAATCGCATGTTCTGGGGCGTTCAGCAAAAGTGTCAGTGGAATCAACCCAAAGACCTTCATCACAATAAGCTTGACGGGCTGCTGTCTTTGCCATGTTCCCCGCAAAAGGTCCACGCAGTGCCAGATCAACTGAAAAGCGTTCAGCACCACCACCCACCAGAAGAACTGGACGCAGATCGGCGCAAACGTGAAAGGCGAAGCCAGCAAGTAGGGCGCGCCCGGCCCCACCCACAGGTAAGGATACCGGGGTACGAGCAACAGCCATATCAAAAACAGAAACCCGAAGATCACTTCGGCCACGGCCTTCGAATAGCTGCGCGGCTTCTTTCCGGCAACTCCTCCCTCTCCCAGCGGGGGCAGCTCCACAGGCGACCAGCTTGCCGAGGGAGCCGCGGGCGGCATCCACTTCGTCTTGGAATGCGCAACTGCGAACTCGATCGCCGCAAAGATCAGCGTCACCCAGGCCGCGGTCAGCAGTAGCGTAAACGGAACGTGCTGAAGCACTTCCAACCATGCCGCCGGGCTGGTGTTTTCCTCGAATGCAAGCTTCACCCCGATCACAACGACGTTAATGACCACAGCCCAGGTGCAGGCCAGTTGCAGCACGTACCGGTAGGTCGGAAAGATCGCCGGACCGATCAGGTACTGCTGCGCCTGATAGGGCGCTGCCATCTGTACGGGCGACCCCAATTGCTTCAGCCAGGCCATTGCCTCGTCGTTGGTGAGTGGCCGCCCCAGCGCGGCTTCCTTGTCTTCAAGCTGCGCTTCCAGGTTGGCCTTGAGTTCGGCAATGATGTCGTCCTGCCGCTGCCAGGGCAGGTGCTTCTTCACGGCTTGCAGATAACGATCCAAGAGTTCCATGGCGTCTTCCTTGTCTCTTTACAGAATGCTGTTGATCGATGTGTTGATGGCCTGCCACTCTTTGAGCAACTGGTCGAATATCTGCTCGCCGTCGCTGGAAAGGCGGTAAAACCGCTTGTTGCGCTTCTCTTCCTCGCGCCACTCACTGGCCAGCAGCCCTTGGGCTTCAAGTCTCCGCAGCAGCGGGTAGAGCGTGCTTTCGTCGATCTCCAGACCGCGTTCGGCCAGCGCCTTACGCAGTGTGTAGCCGTAGCGCTCCTGGCGGAGCTGCGCTAGAACTGCCAGGGTCAGGCAGCCGCGGCGAAGTTCCAGACGAAGGTTCTCAAAAAGGTTTTCTGCAATGGTCATGCTGTACCTCATACACTGTACTTCATATACTGTATTACACACAGTGTATGACGTCAAGGATTTTTGAGGGATATTTTCTGCCCGAGAAATCACCCTTGACATGCAACTAAATAGTTGCCTATTATGAAGTGCAAATGAGCGCAGATGTGGACAATATCTTCAGAGCGCTCGCAGCTCCCGAGCGCCGGCTCTTACTCGATCGCCTGCACGCGGACAACGGGCAGACGCTGGGCCAGCTCTGCGAACACATGGATATGACCCGCCAGGCAGTGACGAAGCACCTCAAGGTACTGGAAGATGCGACGCTTGTCGTCCCCATTTGGCGGGGGCGCGAGAAGTTGCACTATCTGAATCCGATGCCGATCCACGAGATCGCCGAGCGCTGGATTGGCAAATACGAGCGGGGCCGTTTGCGCGTCCTGGCCGAACTCAAAGCGAAACTGGAGGGAGAAACCGATGGTTCAATCTGAATTTGTATATGTCACCTATATCCGCACCACGCCGGAGAAATTGTGGCAGGCGCTCACCGAACCGGAATTCACACGGCAGTTCTGGATGGGAACATCGCAGGAATGCGCATGGAAACCGGGCGCGTCATGGAAGCTTTCGTTTTCCGACGGACGTTTGGCCGACTCCGGCGAAGTGGTGGAGGTCGAACCGCAGCGAAAGTTGGTCTTGAAATGGCAGAATCACCTCTTTCCCGAGATGACTGCGGAAGGCTATTCGCACATGACCTACGAACTTGAGCCGGCGGGCGAAACCGTCAAGCTCACGGTCACCCATGTGATGGAGAAGAGCGAATCGAAGTTTATCAAAGCCATGTCGGGCGGATGGCCGATCATCCTTTCGAGCTTGAAGAGCCTTCTCGAGACAGGCGAATCCATCGAATCAACTCGCCGTTCACCCAAGGGAATGTAGTCAGGTTTTATCGGCGTACTCTTGTCGTCGAGTTCATCGTAGTTATTGTCCTCGTCGCCAAGGCATCCGGCGTTGTCCGAATGGAATCGATGAGCGCCTACGGCCTGGGCTGACCAGGCCGTGGGCGTTGGCTGTAGTTCCTGGTTGCAGGGTTCACTTGCGAGTTTTGCGTTGGGTCGCCTTTTAGAGGGCGCCCGTGTCAGGCAGAGCGGGTAGTAGCGGGCGCCGCCTGCGAAAGAAGACGCCAGCCCCAACCACAAAGACGCCAAGCATTACGTAGATCCCAGTAGGCCCTTCGGGGGTGTCGACAAATTGAGAGCCGCCGGCGAAATAATCGGTGCCCGAGGGATCGGGCGCAACGCTCGCATCTTCGTCGTCGCCTGGGATTGTGATGCCCTGGGGGTCGCCACTGCCGTCAAGGGTGACCAAAGAGGGCGTTAATGTGCCGGAGGAGCTGCCAAGTTGGCCCTCGAGTTCGCTGAGGCAATCGATGGCGGTGCACGACGCAGGGTCAAGCACGATCATCTCGTTGGCGAAAAAGACCCCCGTAAACGGGTTGAAGGAGTTGAAGAAGGCGAGCGCACCACCGCCGGCCGGTCCACCGGTCCAGTAGTACGCCGCAGGGGTTATCCATTGCGCCGTGGGTACGGAGACATCGGCTCCGATAAAGCCAGCGGACTCGCCTAAGAAGGTATCGTAGGCGTACCAGTAGCCAGGGTAACCGAGGAGCCCGAGAGAGACATAGTCTTCGGGAGCAGTGGGAGCTCCAGGTCCGAGGGCCGTCAGGGCGGACCAGGATTTAACGGGCTGGGGATTGCCAAACAACCCCCAGTTGGGAGGGGCGGTGATGACGTAAAAGTAACCAAGGCCGGCCGCTTCTGCCGGACGAGCGACGCCCAAGAATGCGATCACGCCCGCCGTAGCAAGAAGGACTCGTTTGAGTACAGCAAGGGACTTCATTTTCAACCTCCTGGGAAGGGTGCGGCAGGCCCGGGAGCGATCACGATCCAGACCTGCGGGTCAGGGACTCGGTATCCGATCCTATTTCACTGGCACTTGTTTTTACTGTTACTTGCGGGGGGATTCAGGATTGGCCCTGGGGAAGCCAACACGAATTGAGCAAAATGGTACACCAAAAGATTTTAAAAGGGCGAGAAAAATATGGATCGGCGAATGGGTGGCCTGCTGCCTCTGCAACGCAAATCTGCTTCACCGCCCGCAGCGCACCACAATCTGCGTTCCGGGCGCGACCATCGTGCCAGCGGCCGGCGCCTGTTCCCGCACTGTGCCGCTGCCGGACACTTGCACCTCTAGCCCGGCGGAGGAAGCCAGCTCAATCACCTTGCGCACCGGCAGCCCGATCAGCGATGGAACGCGGAGCTTCTTGCTTTCATCCACGATGACCGTTGCAGCCGGTTGCGGCGCATTCGATTTCTGCCCTTGCTGGGCGGCCTGAGATGAAGCTGGTTGCGACGCGCCTGATGCGGCCTGTGTACTGCCCGATTTACCCTTGTCCTGCGCAACCGGGCCTGCGGGCTGGACTGGCTGAGCCGCCTGACTTGCCCCCTCGCGAAGCGGATCGTCAGTCGGCAGGTCGTTGGCCGCCGCATACAGCGCATTGATGTCGCCCGTGCTTGCCGCCGCATCGTCTTCCCTCACCGGCTTGTCGGCCTTCGAGGGAGGCTTGACCGCTCGCACATCGATGTCGTGCGGAACGGCCAGATACTCAAGCACCTGCTGCGCCACCTCGGCAAAGACCGGCGCGGAGACGCTTGCGCCGTAGTAACTGCCCTTGGGGTTATCCATGACGACAGCCACGGCAATTACCGGATTATTCACCGGCGCAATGCCTGCAAACGAGGCGACGTGCATGGTCTTTGAGTAGGTATGCGTAGCCGGATCGATCTTCTGAGCAGTGCCGGTTTTGCCGCCCGAGGAGTAGCCGTTGAGCTGCGCCTGCTTGCCGGTGCCGTAGAGCACCACGCCCTCCATCATTTTGCGCATCTGGGCCGCGGTCAGTGTGGAGAGTACGCGATGCGCGCCTGGGGGCAGAGGATTGGGCAGATCGCCTCCCGGCTTGAAGGGAGACGCCTGCAAGGGCTGCGCCTGCGGTGCGGCAGACTTTTGGGCAGCTCCATCGATTTGCCCCGGCATCAGCACATGAGGCGGTAAATAGATGCCGCCGTTGGCGATGGTTGAAACCATCGAGACCAGTTGCAGCGGCGTTACGGCCACTTCCTGGCCAATGGCAATTGAACCAATCGACGACGAACCCCACTTGTTCACAGGCCGCAGCAGGCCACGCGTCTCGCCGGGCAGTTCTGTGCCGGGGCGCGAGCCGAATCCGAAGTTGCGAATGAACTCATAAAACTTGTCCGGCCCAACCTTGAGCGCCAGCTTCACCGCCGCCACATCGCTGGAGTGCTCCAGCGCCTCGTGGACCGTGATCACTCCGTAGTGGTCCGACTTATCGTCATGAATCACGCGCCCGGCCAGCGTAATCTGCCCGCCCTGGCAGTCGATCATGTCGTCTGGCTTGGCCACGCCCTGCTCCAGCGCTGCCGAGTACGTGACCAGCTTGAAGGTTGATCCCGGCTCGTAGACATCGCTCACCGCATGATTGCGCAACAGCGCCGGCGTGGTGTGGCGAAACTTGTTTGGATCGAAGGTGGGCCGAACGGCCAGCGCCAGAATCTGCCCTGTATGCACATCCTGCACCACCACCGTGCCGTTGGCCGCCTGGGTTTTATCCATGGCGTGATCCAGCGCCCGCTCGGCCAGAAACTGGATATTTTCGTCGATCGTCAACACCAGGTTCTGCCCCGGCTCAGGTTCGCGTTCCGTCGATCCCAATCTTCGCGCGTGAGCATCGACCGCTGTATACATGCGGCCAGGAACACCGTGCAATTGCCCGTCGTACTTTTGCTCCAGGCCGCCCAGGCCGTTATCGTCCACGCCCACATAGCCCAGCACCTGCGCTGCTATTTCGTTGTCCGGATAGAACCGCTCGAACTCTTTCTGGAAGTACACGCCCTTGATTCCGTGCGACCCGATGAGTTCCCGCACCCTTGTCGCAACCTCGGGCGTTACCCGCCGTGCAACCCATGCGAAGCTATTCCCCTTGTCGAGCCGCGCGGCAATCTTCTCTTCGGTTGTCTCTGCGTCGTCAGGATCAGTGTGGACCAGTCCAGCCAGCGCGTGCGCAGTTGCCGGACCGTCGTCAATCTCCGTGGGCACGGCGTAGATGGAATCCACTTGCGCGGTCATGGCCAGCTCGCGCAGATTGCGGTCGTAGAGCACGCCGCGGCGCGGAGCTACCTCAAAGGTGCGCTGCTGCTGCTTCTGGGCGCGCTCAACAAACTCCTTGTGGCGCACAATCTGAAGCCAGAATAATCTGAATGCAATAGCCAGGGTCCATAGAACGAAAAACAGGCAGATCAACCAGAAACGCGTTCGTTTCAGAGGAATTCCACGCGCCGCATTGGTGCGGTTCCGGTTGGCTCCATAGACTGCCTGCATTGGGAATTTGCTCCGCTTCCGATAGCTTACAGCTTCCAGCCTCCACCTATAGTTACCAGTCTAAGACTCAATCCGGAAAGAGGCGGGGGATTTAACCCCCGCATGAAGCCAGCTGATTTGACGCGGTTTTTTGAGCCTCGGAGGGAATGCTCAACGCTGGAGACGTAACGCGAAGAGCTAGTAGCTAACCTTAGCTGCTGGAGGAGTCACCTGAGCCAGCGACGGAGTCCCGCCATCTGGAAGGCCATTCGGATGAACCACCTGTCCCGGCTGAGGCTCTGCAAGGCCAAGTTCGCGCGCCATCGTATCAATGCGTCCCGGCTCTGTAAGCTGCGCCTCGGACAGCCGTAGCTGACGATTTTCCTCGCGCAACTGGTCCAGTACTTGCTTCTCGCTCTCAACGCGATAGCCGCTTTCGATGGCATAAAAGTGCTGCAAGCCGTAGATCATCACCAGCGAGAACAACAACGCGACCGCCACTGAGAACTGGCGCATCTGGCGCGCCCTGACAGGGTCCGCCGCCTTTACCAGGCGGGAGTTGTCAAAATGCTTGGGAAAGTAGAACTCCGGCGTGCGAGCGCCGCGCCGGCGCAATGCCTGCCGCGTCAAGAGCTCGGCGTTCCGCTCGTCGACCCGCGCAGCCCAGCCACGGCCCGCTTCAAAATATGTTGTCGTGCATGCCGCCATGGTTTCCTCCCCCAGTACTATTTCTTAATCCCTGTTCCCTGTTTCTCCGCCGCCCTTAGCTTCGCGCTCCGCGAACGCGGGTTGCGGTCCATCTCTTCTTCGCCGGCCGTAACCGGCTTCCTGGTCAAGATCTCCCAGATCCCCTTCTGCGCGCCTTCCCGCAAACTGTCTTTGGCAATGCGATCTTCCAAAGAATGAAAACTGATGACGGCCAGTCTGCCTGAGGGCTTAAGCAACTTGGGTGCGGCCTCTAGCAATGTCCGAATCTCGTCCAGTTCGCGATTGACATAAATACGAAGAGCTTGAAAAGTTCTGGTCGCCGGATGAATGCGCTCTTGTTTCATTGCCGGGGCAGCTGAGGCTACAATCCGGGCTAACTGCCCCGTGGTTGCAACCGGCCGCCCCCGCACAATGGCTCTGGCGATTCTCCGCGACCTCCTTTCCTCTCCGTACTCGTAAATGAGGTTGGCGAGCTCGTGCTCGTTTTCCTCATTCACCACTTGTGCGGCGGTTGGCCCCTGGCGCGTGTCCATGCGCATGTCCAGCGGCCCATCCGCCTGAAAACTAAATCCTCTGTGCGCCTCATCGAATTGCAGGCTGCTCACTCCAAAATCGGCCAGCAAACCATCCAGCGACGCCGGCTTTACATGCTCTGCAATGGTGCTGAAGGCCTCACCCACCAGCGTCACTTGCGGAGCCTGGCTGCCCAACTCCTCGCAAACCCGGTCTAGCCGCGCCTTTGCAAGTTCCAGCGCCTCGTGATCCCGGTCAAACCCGATCAGGCGCCCTTGCGGTCCCAGGAGCCTTGCGATTCCCTCGGCATGTCCACCCAATCCCAGCGTGCAGTCCACATACGTGCCCCCTGCGCTCACTCTGAGAAAATCGATCGCTTCCTGAAAAAGAACCGGCACATGGCGTTCATTCGTCTTCGTCATGCGCTCCCCCAGAGGGGTTTAGCGGTCATTGCGCCGCTTGAGTTTGTCCGCCAGCCTTTGGCTCTTCTCGCCGGTCATCTTCTTCTCCGGCAGATCCTGCTCAACCTTCTCGCGGTTTGAAACTTCCAGGTAGGTCAACTTACCGATGACCATCACTTCAGCATCCAGCTTGGCCTCACCCCGCAAAATCTGGGGCAGCAGAACCCGAGCCTGGTTATCCGCCTCAACCTGATGCCCGTAGTAGCTCGTTACGTCCAGGTAGGCCGACACGTCTTCGTCCATCGTGCCGAGCTCAGCCATCTGCACTTCCCGCTTTTCCCACTCCGGCAGCGGCCAAATCTCCGCGCGTTCGCCGGTCGAAGAGGTGATGTAGAACTGGGTGACGTTTGCCGCGTCCAGCAACTGCTTGAAGGCAGCCGGAAGCTTCAGTCTCCCCTTCTCGTCGACCTTTGCCGGATGATTTCCGCGGAACATTGTTGCGCCTCTTTGCCCTCCCGGCCGATTCCAACCTCGTGCCGCGACTGGCTCTCTGCTCAGAACTGCCCTTTTTTCGTTAGCAGCGCTGGTTCCCCAGCCTTCGTGGGCCCAATTTCTGTGCGGAGCAGTAAAAAACTCCGGTACACTTGCTTTGAAAGTGTGTGGATACTGCCCATAAAACTCCACTTCACTCCAAATTTGACCACCGTGTGTTGATACTACCGCCGATTCTGGCTGTCGCCAAGCAGAAAATCGATGAAATGCGGAAGCGGGAAAGAGCGGGTGTGGAAAAATCTCCTAATAGATTAGGGAATAGTAATTACCACAATATGTAGTGTTTACCGCTTAGGTTCCCGCACTGGACGCGGCCTCAAGGATGTGATAGGAGAACAAAAAGCGAATATCGTACTTTATACTACCTGCCGCTGCCAGATTACTCCTCGGCGGCGCTACTCATTCCATCTCCGCGCCGTTCCCTTCCCCGATCAGTCACTACCTTCAGCAAATAGAGAAAGACCAGGGCATTGGCCAACAGTAAACCGGACCTGATCCAGGTCACCCTGCGCAGCACCTCGAAGATCTCCCAAGGCAGGAACGACCCTGTAATCGCCAGCGTCAGGTACTCGGCCCACACTTTCTCTAAATACAGACCAGTTCCTTCGATTAGATCGAGACCTGCATAGATAAAGACCGCCGCGCCGATCCTGCGCAGGAGCCGGTCATCGATGATCGAGGCTCTGTCAAGGATAAAGTTGACGAAGCGCGACTCCGGATTGAAGCGCAGATGGTCGGCCAACTGTGCCAGCAGATCGCCGATGTCCTTGTGCAGCAGGCGTAGGGCACCCACGCCAATGGCGATGAAAAGCAGCGCCTGGGCCAGTTTGAATGCAGCGATGAGGATGAGCCATCGGTTGCGGCGCCTGGGCTTCGATAAAGTCTGCGATGCTGAATCGTTCATGATCTCGGAGGAACCTGGGCGAACATCTGCCTCTTCTTACGTTAACCGATGCACGGCGGTTCTCCTAACCTGGATGCCGGCCGCAACTCGCCTGCCAATCCAGCTCCCGCCGGTCAGGCAGCGCAGAGGGCCTTTGAATCCATCGAACCCCGCATCGCTTTCTGCCCCTATCGCGCGGTACTGCTTCTCGATGCGACCGGGCTCGAAAATCGAATTGGGAAGGCATCGATCTACTGGCTATATACAAAGTTACTTCGCCGAAGGGTACACGCGTAACAAATTGCATATAACTCATCGCCCATAATCTCCATTTTTAAATCGGATGAAAAATCTGCTCAGAAGAGAAGTTTTCTGGAAATGCGGTGTGCATAATTTTGCACTTTTTGAATTCCCCCATAAATAAACCCTTATTACTTAGCGTTCGCTCAGTGGAACTCAACTTGCAGGTAGCTGATAAAAAGCCTTTATTGACTGTTTTGGCAGAGAAGCATGGAAATGACCGTGACGGTACGTTACCTTCTCTCCGCCAAGCGAAACCAAGGTGGCACTTGAGGTTGTACGGTTGGACTCTGCGCGAATGCCTGCTCCCGGCGTTCGCATGGAATAGGAGCCTCGAGTGAGCTTTTGAAACAACGGGCCCCTTTCCATGTGACGGCCTCGCAACAGGTACAAGCGGGATCGATTCCCGCCAGGAAGGCTCCAGAAGATACATGAACGCGATCGTAAGATTTTCATTTTTATCCGCTTTGCTTTTCGCATTTTCTCAATCAGTATTCGCAGACGGCGTTGACATCTACAACACAATTCCCAACCCTCTACCGCCCAACGTACCATCCTTAGGATACGAAGCTACGGGAACCAGCGAATTTGGAGGGCTTATTCAATTTGCGGGAGGCAATTCCTATTCGCTCACGAGCGCGACTGTCGCCATGAGCGACTGGGCCTTGGCTTCCGATTACACCTCCAGCTTCGGCACGACCATCGATGGCGTTACCATCACGGCAAGCGGCTTCGATATTCCACTCACACTGAATATTTACAGTGCCGGGGCAGGCGGCCCGGTTGGATCGTTGATCGCCAGTGACACAGTGGATGCATTTATTCCCTGGCGTCCCGCGCCCGGAGGTGGATCGTGCACTGGAACTAGCTATGAAGGTTCCGACGGCAAATGCTACAACGGATCGCTATCGACCGTGACGTTCGACCTCACTGGCCTGACAGTACCTGGCCAAGTCATCTATGGCCTGGCCTTCAACACCACCCATTACGGCGCGTCCCCAACAGGGATCCCAGGACCGTACGAAAGCTTGAATCTCGGCCTATCTACAGTGCCGCCCACGGTCGGAAGCAACCCGCTTCCCGCCACCGCCTACTGGAATACAACCAATGCCGGAGATTATGCCGATGGCGGCGCGGGCGGCGTAGGAACTTTCCGCCAGGACCAGAATTGGGCCCCTTATAGCGGCGCCATCGAATTCATGGGCAATCCAATATCGGCACCGGCTCCAACTCCAGAGCCATCCTCCATGTTGCTGTTCGCCACCGGACTTCTCAGTCTGGCGGGAATCGCGTTCCGGAAGATCGAGGCATCGGCGTAGCTCTTGAACTCGTACCTGACTTTGTGGCCCAAGCCGCACTGCGCGAAACCTCAGGGTTTCAAGCGCAGGAGCGCGTCGCGGTCCAGCACATTGCCGTCCACAATCAGTACGGAAATGCGGCGCGCGTTCCAGATGTTTTCCGTCGGGTCGCCGTCCACGACGAGAAGATCGGCCCGGCGGCCTGGGGCAATCAGTCCCAGCTCGTTCCAGCCAAACTGGAGAGCGTAGTTATTGGTGGCCGCAGCCAGCGCCTCGCGCGGAGAAAGTCCTAGCCGCACCAGCAGCTCAAGCTCGGTGTGCAGGGAGATGCCCGCCATTGTCCCCGATGCCGACGCGCCCGAGGCCGCCAGATAATGAGGAAACGCGGCAAAGATCGCCTCGTTGGTGAGCCACAGCCGCATGGCTGACTGCTCGGCCTTCTTGTGCTGTCCGTCTTCCAGATAGCGCTGCGCGACTGCGGGCAGGTGACGCGCCCAATTGGGAAGCAGATAAACAGTCTCCCCAGTCGCCCGATCCGAGGGCTGGTACATGTGCACGGGGTCAAGCAGGCGGGCTGCCGGCTCCTTCCACAGGTTGCGATGCTCCGGCAGTTCAAGGTAGTAGAGGCTGAATGCGGGCATCAAAGCAGCATGGTGCGTGGCCAAAATGCGGGCGTACGCACGCAGATGCACGTCGGTCGGCGGCAGCCGTTCCGAGTAGTCGTAGGCCGTGTTTGCTGCAGGTCCTTCAGAGTTGTAGACCAGCGGCTGCTGCAGTTCGTCGGGGACCACGCCCAGTCCGTAGCGGCTCATCTCCGCCAGTGCGTCCACACCGGCTTCAATACCGACAGTGTATGGCGTGGAGATGAACTCGCCGTAGGTTGCCAGGCCCATCTGGTGGGCGTGCGTAATGATCCACTGCGTATTGGCCGCGGTCAGGTTGTGGCCAAGCCACAACACGCGTGTTCCCAGCCGCGCGGTGTCAGCGAGTTGGCGCGCCGTATCTTCGGGACTCAGTTCGGCGGGGTGGGCGCCCTCCCCGAGTTTCAGAGCCCACTCCGGGCTCTTGGCCAAAAGGCTCCAGTTGTCTGTGGAGCCAATCGAGTCCACTAGGTAGAGGTGGGGGCTGGGGTAAGCGGCAAAGTCGATGGTCCCGCGCCGGTAGTCGCTGCGCGCCACGACCGTCGTCACGCCCATATACAGGTTGGCATTGGCCTGGCCCTGGCTGTTCATCCCAGCAAAGCCATCCACCAGCCCAGGGATGAGGAACTTTCCCGTGCAGTCAATTACGCGCGCCCCCTTGGGGATAGAAATTGCCCCTCGGGAGCCCACATCGGTGATGCGGCCGTCGCGCACAATCACGATTGCATCGTTTAGATCCCGTGCCGAGCGGCCCCAGTCGCTGAGGTCTATCACTGTGCCGCCCGCCAGCACCAGCGGAACCGAGACCGGAACTTTTGGAATGATGGAGGGCGGCGCCTGCGCCCAGGCCAGAATCCCGGCCAGCGCCACTTCACCCATGCCCGTCAGAACGATACGAAGAATTCGCATAAGAAAGCTGGTCTGTTGTGGATTGTCGCACAGCGGTTTAGGCAGAAAGACCAACGATTGTCCCGCCGCAACAACCGAAAGTGACGAATTGGAGTTACGAAAATCAAACGCCGCGCGGAACTGCTCTTTCCCCCGAAAAAGCGCAACCGTCGCAGCGGCTTCCCGCAGTGCGTGTCTGAAGTTCTTCTACCCGGCCGCCATCGTAGCCCGCAGCCGCCGTGTCAGCAAATGCAACACCTGGGCCTCCGCCTCGTCCACGGTCAGGCCGTGCTTGGTGCGCAGGTCGTCCACCTTGCCGTGCTCAATAAACCGGTCGGGCCAGCCGATTCGCACCACTGGAACCTGGCTGCCCATTTCATCCAGGGCCTCGACCACAGCCGTGCCAAAACCGCCCATCTTCACATGATCTTCAAAGGTGACAAAGGCAGCTACGCGCTCCGCGTACAGTGCGAGCATCTCCCGGTCCAGCGGCTTCACGAAGCGCGGATTGACCACTGCCGCCGAGTAGCCGTTCCGCTCCAGCCGCGCAGCCAATTCCCTGGCCAGTGTCACCATCGGTCCCAAGCCCCAAATGGCCACGTCGGTACCGTCCTGGATCACCTCGGCCTTGCCCACCGGAATCGCTTGCGGTTCCGCCTTGCGGGCCACACCCGCAACTGCGCCGCGCGGATAACGGATAGCGCTCGGTCCTGGCAGCGAGAGTGCGGTCTTCATCATGTCCGCCAACTCGTCCTCGTCCTTGGGGGCCATCAGCACCATCTCCGGAATGCCACGCAGGTAGCTGATGTCGAACAACCCATGATGCGTAGGACCGTCGTCGCCTGAAAGCCCCGCTCGATCCATGCAGAAAACCACTGGCAGCTTCTGCAAACACACGTCATGCACAATAGGATCGAAAGCTCGCTGCAGAAAGGTCGAGTAGATGGCGCAGACCGGGCGAAAGCCCTGCGTAGCCATGCCCGCGGCAAATACCACCGCGTGTTCTTCTGCGATGCCCACATCGAAATAACGCTTGGGAAAGTGCGGCCGGAACAAATCGAGGCCCGTACCGTTGGGCATGGCCGCCGTGATGGCCACGATCCGCTGGTCCTGGCCGGCAAGCTGCACCAACGTATTTGCGAAGACCTCGGCGTACGTGGGCAGCCCCGCCGGCGCGGTCAGGCCTGTATCTGGATCGTATGGCCCAAGGCCGTGAAACTTCTTCTGCCCATCGAGCGCGGGTTGATAGCCGCGGCCTTTTTGCGTCAGAACATGCAGCAGCACAGGCCGGTTTTCTGCCTTGAGAAACTTGAAGGTCTCCACCAGCAGGGGCAGGTTGTGGCCGTCGATCGGGCCAAAATACTCCAGGCCGAACTCCTCGAAGAGGATCGAGGGCCAAAGCATGCTCTTGGCAGCCTCTTCGGCACGGCGCGCCAGAATCGCCGCGGTCTTGCCTCCGAACCGCTCCACGATGCGGTGGGCCGAGTCGTGAAAATTCTTGTAATGCTCATTGGTGACGATGCGGTGGAAGTAGCGGGAAATGGCCCCCACGTTACGGTCGATCGACCACTCGTTGTCGTTGAGCACCACGATCATCCGCTGGGTCTGCTCGGCGATGTTGTTCAGCGCCTCGAAGGAGATTCCATTGGTAAAAGCCGCGTCGCCGGCCACCGCGATCACATGCTCTTTGCCGCCGGCCAAGTCGCGGGCCACGGCCATTCCAAGAGCGGCGGAAAGCGCCGTGCCGGCGTGTCCAGCCCCGAATGCATCGTGCTCGCTCTCGGTGCGCAACATGAAGCCGTTCAGCCCACCGGGCTGACGAATCGTCTCAAAGCGGTCCAGGCGCCCTGTCAGGATTTTATGGATATAGGCTTGGTGGCTCACGTCGAAGAGCAGCTTGTCCTGGGGCGTATCGAATACGGTATGCAGCGCCAGCGTCAACTCCACCACTCCGAGGTTGGGTCCCAGGTGACCGCCGGTCTTCGACAGCGTCTGAATCAGGAATTCGCGAATCTCCGCCGCCAACTCTTCCATCTGCGCAAAATTCAGGCGCTTCAGGTCGGCCGGTGAATGGATGGTCCCGAGCAGTGTACCCATGTACTTCCTTCCCCCGGAAAAACCAGCCTAATCGTACACATAGAGATTACCGCCATCGAGTCCGGCGGAGTACGGTCAAGTATACCAATCTGACCATACGCAATGTCTGAAGGCTTAGACGGGATCGAGCCGCGAGCGTCTGCTTCTACGCCGAATCGACCGCTTAACCACGCCTATCCGGCGTTGTAGGATTGCTGTAACGTGTGCATGAGGAGGATCTGAACGTGTTCACCCGTTGCAATGCGATCTTGATGAGCTTATCGATTTTGGCATTTGGATCGGCTCTGCCCGCCATTGGGCAGTTAGCCTTCCCAACCAGCGAGACCCAGGCCGCCCCCAATCCGCTCAGCGACCCCACTGTGAAGCCGGGCAAGATTCTGCTCTTTGACCTCGAAGCCCGCTTTGCCAAAGACGTGCTGGCGCGGGGCGGCGCGGCCTTTGCCGACTGGTTTGCCGAGGATGGCGTGGCGTTGGGCAACGGGGCGGCGCCGCTGGTGGGCCGCGTGGCGATTGCCAAATCCGCCAACTGGGATCCAAAGGTCTACCAGTTGACCTGGACGCCGACCGACGCCCAGATGGGTCCATCGGGAGATGAGGGTTTCACCTGGGGACACTTTGAAGGGCACAGTAAAGACGCCAACGGAAACCCCGTGACCACCACCGGCCGTTACATCACCATTTGGCGCAAGCAGCCCAACGGCGATTGGAAAGTGGCCCTCGATGCAGGCGCCAACGAACCGGCAGCCGCCGGCGACTGCTGCAAGCTGCCGCCCGGCAACTGAGAAATGGGGGGCCTGCCCAGGACGCATACTCCCAGCCAAGCCGCATTAGGATCCCCATGGCTGCAGGCGGAGAGCTTCCCGATTGACGCTGAGGTATGCTTCAGAGTTGTATCTTTGGTAAATTCGGCACAGGCGGTTTTGCTCGAAAACAAAGCTATACCCAAAAACTAACACCTTTAGGCCATGCGCCCGATCTTATGTGTTAGTGCCAAGTTTCCCTGTTTTGTTTCATACTTAGCCGGGCGCTGGCTATGTATTCTTGACCACCGGTGTGCAATCCCAGGGCAACAGCCAGAGGAAGACCAGGAAATGGCTTTGCGGTCGGAATCCGAAATATTTGGCCGCGACCCTGACCCGGCGCTGGACGAACTGACTCAGCTTTCGTCCGTATTGTGCAACTCGGATTTCGCTTACGTTGCGTGGATCGATTCCAACCACCTGGTTTTTAAATCCCTCGTTGGCTTCGATACACTCGACCAGCCACGACCGTTAATGGTCTGCCAATCAATTCTTGAGAAAGGCGCGCCTCTTCTGCTCCGGGATGTTGGCCGGGATCAGCGCTTCCCTCGTGAAGGCATTCCTGTCGGCGATGAAAAGCCTTGCCGCTCCTACGCCGGTGTGCCGCTCTTTACCAGCAACCAGCAGTACATCGGTTCGCTGGCGGTGCTGTCACACAAAGCGGAGCGATTCAGCAACGAGCATATCGTCCTGCTTGAAATCATGGCCCGCCAGATTGTTACACGGCTGGAACTGTACGGTTGCATGGCCTCGCAAGAGCTAGCCCAGCGGGCCAGGCAGCGGGCTGAACGCGCACTCGCAAACGAGCGATTCTTTGTGGCTGCAGCGCTGGACTCGATCCCGTTTATCGCCGCACTGCTGGATCCAGCCGGCCGTATGGTACGCCTGAATTATCCGTGTTTACAGTTGACTGGCCTGACGCTCGCCGATGCGGTAGGCTGTGAGTTTATTGAGAGGGTGCTGGAACCCGATGACCGCGACTGGGCCTCTGCCATTTTTCGCGAAGCGGCGGCAGGGCAGGTCTCCGGCCCGCACGAGACGGAATGGCTGACACGCAGCGGAAACACCCGGCGCGTCAGTTGGACCCTTCGTCCTGTTCCTGGATCGGATGGCATCCAGTACCTGATCGTGAGCGGCCAGGATGTAACCGAGCAGCGCCAAACAGAGATCGCGCTCCTATCCAGCGAAACTCGCTATGAGCAGATGGTCGAAAACAGCCTCGGCTTCCTCTTCACTTGCACAATGGAGGGCCAGCTCACATCGTTGAATGCCTACACAGCCGAGACTCTCGGCTACCGGATCGCGGAGCTGACCGGGCGTTCAGTTGCTTCCCTCCTCGATTCCCAAGGCGCTGCCGAAATTCAGCAGGCTCTGCAAGTCCTTGAATCTGGAAAAGAATGGCAGGGCCAGTTGCGGGTGCGCCGCAGCGACGGCGTCTTCCGGCTCATCGCCTTTCGTAGCCGCCGCATGGAGCTGCCAGACGAGCGGCCCTTCATCATCAACCACGGCATGGACGTGACCGAGCAGCACGAAGCAGAGGAAGCTCTGCACATGGCTACGCACCAGCGTGAGTTGATTCTGGACTCTGTGGCAGATGGCATCTACGGCATCGACCTCGACGGTCGCCTCACGTTCATCAACCAGGCCGCCGCGCGCATCCTCGGTTACTCCCCCACCGAGTTGAAACAATGCGATGTCCACGAAACGATCCACCATAGCCACGCCGACGGCACACCCTGTTCCAAAGACGACAGCCCGATTCTCCAAGCCATGCGCAACCGCGAGGCCATCCACATGCGCGACGAGGTCTTCTGGCGACACGACGGCGCTGCCATTGCTGTCGAATACAGCGCCAGCCCGATTATCGAGGATGGACATATCTCGGGCATGGTTGTGGCCTTCCAGGATGTCTCCCAGCGCCGCCGCCTTGAACTGATGAAGGACGAGTTCGCCTCCACCGTCAGCCACGAGCTGCGCACGCCGCTTGCCGCCCTCCGCGCCTCGCTCGGGCTTATCGCATCCGGCGCCCTGGAAAGCCGGCCAGAAAAAAAGAGCAAGATGCTCGAAATGGCCATTGGCAACTGCGACCGGCTGGTGCGCCTGGTCAACGACATTCTGGACTTCGACAGCGGCAAGAAGGGTCAACTGCCGATGCGCCGCGTGCCCATCGAAGCCTTCCATCTGCTGCGCCGCGCAATCGAGGCAGCCCATGCGCAGGCTACCGAGGCCCACATCAGCTTCCGCATCGATGCTTCCCCGGCAACGGTCCTGGCCGACGAAGAGCGCATCCTGCAAGTACTCCATGAGCTCCTGGCCAACGCCCTCAAGTTCTCTCCCCCTGAGACGATGATCCGGCTGGCCGCGCATCCTTTCGGCGAAAACGAAGTCTGTTTCATCGTCGAAGACCGGGGCTGCGGCATCGACCCAGAGAAGCTGGAACACATCTTCGACCGCTTCCAGCAAGGCGACGCCTCCGACTCCCGCGCCCTTGGCGGCACCGGCTTAGGCCTCGCCCTCTGCCGCGGCATCGTTGAGAAGCACAGCGGCCGCATCTGGGCTGAAAGCACCCCCGGCCGAGGCAGCCGTTTCCTGTTCACATTGCCTGTCGCCTAAAAAGCTGAGGAAGCAGATGGGACTGGCGCGCATCGGTTCCAGAGGGGTACGCGCCCTCGTCTTCTCCGCCAGTGTGCGCCAACGGAGGGATATTTTCGGCAAACCCCTGCGGTGGGCATACGGCCGAGAAGCCGGGTCTTGTCACCCAGGATGGATGAGACCGTTTCAGAGTTGCTGCATATTTGCCCGCCCCCCGAGGAAACAGCGACAGAACCATCCACCGAGAGTTACGGCCTGATATCGCCAGTTGAAAATCCAGGTCGCCATCGCATTCCAAAATGCTGGCCGACTTGCCGTTACAGGTCGAATTGGGCGCAACTGCAAGAAAGAAACGATAAACAAGGATCGTATGTTACCCTGCGAAGGTTCTGAGGTGAATATGCGCCAACCTGCTCGTTCGTTCGCTTGGGCGGCTGCGTCCCGTCTGCGTTTCGCGGTCATTACCGCGTTGCTTGCTTTCACGACCGTTCCGATCATGGCGCAGGAGCAGCCGATTCCGGCCGAGCTCAGCTTCCTGAATAAGCTTGGCAAGCCGTACCGTATCACCTATGAGCCCTGGACTGAAATGCAATTGCCGACGGGAAACTATGGAAACGACGGAATTGGCAAGATGGTGCGCGGAAAGCATTGGCAGTTCCCCGTCATCGTTGCAGGCGCCATGACGCCTGAGGCCGTTTGGGCCATTGTCAAGCCGGCCTTCCTCGCGAACGGCTGGACCGCAGTGCATGAGTGGTCTGCGGGAGGAATCGTGATGTTTCTTCACTACCAAAAAAACGGGGTCGAGGCATGGGTTGAAGCCTACCCAAGCCCGGAACGCGCCGTAGTGGAGATCGTTGAGATTGCGCCGATTCCCTTTACGTTTACCCTCAAGCCACCTGCCGCCACTCCCGAACCCGTTAGTGCGACCGCCGGCGATTTCCCCTGGCTTGGTCCGTTGCCCGGGTGGCAGTTCCGCAGCAGCGTCCTCGACACCGATCCTTTCCGAGTCTCCATCACCGGGGCCGCTGACCTCGAACTCGTGGCCCCATCGTCGATCATCAAAACCTACCGTCAGCCCCCGGATGACATGTCCAACAGCCTCTTTCACGCGGCATATCACGATGCCCTCATCAAAGCCGGCTGGACGATCCTCTATGACCGCCAGGACGTTTCTCTCACCGCCCACTACACGCAGAACGGCCGTAACTTGTGGGCTACCTTGTACAAGGGCGAATTCAACGAGATCCGTGTGGCCGACGCCGGCGCCGTGAACAAAGATATGGGCAGCAGCCTGAAGACCAACTGCCACGTAGAGCTCTACGGCGTACTCTTCGACTTCAATAAGTCGACGCTTCAGTCTGCCAGCGATCCCGTGTTGCAGCAGATTCTCGATCTGCTGAAGAAGAATCCCACGCAGAAGATCGAGGTCCAGGGACATACAGACAACGTGGGCGCCGATGCTTACAATCAAACGCTCTCTGAAGCGCGCGCCAAGGCGATCGTTACCTGGCTCACACAGCATGGCATTGCCGGCGACCGGCTCACAGCCAAGGGCTTTGGCAAGACCAGGCCGATTGCGGATAACGCCACCGACACGGGCAGAGCGAAGAATCGCCGCGTCGAGATTGCCGACCCGAATTGTGCGGTTCACTCGAAGTAGGCTCGAAAGACTGGCCGCGCTGGTCACTTTGCAGGTCAATTCGCCCGCCAGGGGCGTCCATTCCCAATTCTGGCTTAAGGCTGCGCATTCAAGCGGGGACACGCGCTGATCCCCAGCCCGACAAGCAGGATTAGTCTGGAAAACGCTATTGTCTCCAGGACTGGTCCTCAGTGGGCGCGAAATCGTCTTCCCATGAATCCACCGATTTTGCCGAGCCTCGCGCCGTAAGGCACGCGGGTCTGGAGCGCCGCGATAGTGTGGACGGATGCGCGGCCTCAAGAAGACTTCTCTTGGCACGACCCTGGTAGAGGAGCGCGAGGCCGCGAGGAATAAGGCCAAAGCCTAAAGGCCCCCAAATCTAATTCGCTGTTTTCACAGCCGGAAGGCCCCTGCTCCCTCCAGACGCTTAAGAAAAAGCAGGTCCTTCGACTCTCTCCGCTTCTCCGCGGTCGCTCAGCGATGACAGCATGAAGGAAATGAACGGACCCGCTGCCGTCTGCTGGCAGTTCCTCTGTGCCATGAGACAATTCCCTCAACAGCCGTTTCCCTTGCCCTACTCCCCGGCTGCCGGACAAACCACCCATGGCCTTATCCGCAAACATACTGAACCTGCTGTTTGGCAGGCCGCTGGCTACCAGTGAGGAGCGCGCCGAACACATCGGCCCCATCGCCGGTATCCCCATCTTTGGCCTCGACGCACTGAGTTCCGCCGCATACGGCCCCGAAGCCGCGCTCACATTGCTTATTCCGCTGGGCCTGCTGGGCGTGCATTACATTGTGCCGGTGAGCGCCGCGATTGTGGCGCTGCTGACGATTGTCTACTTCAGCTACCGGCAGACGATCGACGCCTATCCCCAGGGCGGCGGGTCTTACACCGTGGCCTCGCAGAACCTGGGCGAGGGCGCCGGTTTGCTGGCTGCCGCGGCCCTGATGATCGACTACATTCTTACTGCGGCAGTAGGCATCTCGGCAGGCGTGGGCGCGCTGATCTCCGCTTCGCCGGGCTTGCAGCCCTACACCTTGCAGTTGTGCCTCGCGGTGCTGTTTATCCTGACGATTGTGAATATGCGCGGCGTTCACGACACCGGCGTAGTATTCATGATTCCCACCTACCTGTTTACCGGAACGCTGCTGATTGTGATCGCCGTGGGCGCTTGGCATGTGCTTGGCAGCGGCGGCCATCCTCACCCAGTGACGCCACTGCCGGCGCTGCCCGCAGCCACGGTGGCGGTGGGCTGGTGGCTGCTGCTCAAGGTGTTTTCTTCCGGCTGCACAGCCATGACCGGTGTGGAAGCGGTGAGCAACGGCGTGATGGCCTTCCGGGATGATACGCGCAAGAACGCCAAGATCACGCTGACCATCATCATTGTACTTCTGGGGGTGCTGCTGGCCGGCATTGCCCTGCTCTGCCGCTCCTATGGCATTGCCGCGACCAACCCCGACGGGCCGGGCTATGAGAGCGTGCTCTCCATGCTCACCCGCGCGGTAATGGGACACGGCTGGTTCTATTACGTGACCATCGCCTCAGTGCTGCTGGTGCTGGCTTTGAGCGCCAACACCGCCTTTGCGGATTTTCCGCGCCTTACGCGCGCCATCGCCCTCGACGACTACATGCCGCACGTGTTCCTGCTGCGCGGGCGGCGGCTGCTCTACTCGTGGGGCATCTATGTGCTGGTGGCGCTTACCGCCGTGTTGCTTATCGTCTTCCGTGGCGTGACGGACCGGCTGATTCCGCTATATGCGATTGGGGCATTCATGGCCTTCACCCTCTCGCAGGCCGGCATGGTTATGCACTGGAAGCGCCAAGGTAAGGCACGTGGGCGCATGTTCCTCAATGGACTGGGCGCCGTGGCCACCGGCATCACCACCGTGGTGGTGCTGGTGGCCAAATTTGTGGACGGCGCGTGGATCACCGCTCTGCTCATCGTGGTCATGATCCTGCTGATGCGCGCCGTCAAGCGCCACTACGTGCGCGTGGACAAGGAGACCTTCCTCGACCTGCCTCTCGTCCCCTCCGAGGTCACCGAGCCTATAGTCGTGGTGCCCATGGATCGCTGGAGCCGCGTCACCGAGAAGGCTCTCGCCTTCGGGCTCGCCATGTCGACCGACGTTCGCTGCCTGCATGTGCAGACCGCGGAAGAGCCGGACGAGATCTGCAAGGTGTGGGAGGCCGATGTGGCCGCCCCGTTGCGCGCGGCCGGCAAGGGCGTTCCCAAGCTGGTGATTTTGAAGTCGCCCTTCCGTTACGTTCTGGCGCCGGTGGTCGATTATGTTCTGGGGGCGGAGTGCGAGTCGCAAACTCACCATGTTTGCGTGCTGGTGCCGGAGCTGGTGGTGCGCCATTGGTGGGAAAACCTGATGCACAACCGCCGGGCAGACATGCTCAAGGTGATCCTGCTCCTGCGCGGAAACCGCCGCATCGTCGTCGTCAACATTCCCTGGTATCTCGAGCGGGATTGAGGGCGGATTTCCTGCTCGCGAATCGGCGGGATGAACTTCGGCAGATTTTCAAAATCGCTCGTCTTTTCTTCCCGCTTTGATTCCTTTACCGGCCAAAAACGGTCAAAGAGATGCATCGGCCCTCTTGCAACCCGCCTGTCGCCCGGTCGGGTCTGGAACTTCGTTGAATCCAGGACTTCATCGAACCGGGGTCAAGAGGATAGTCTATGAAGGTACAGCATCCCAGTCACGGCGCGCCGCCGGGGCAAAGCCCTGTGAGCGGCATGCCAGCCACACCATGGTATTGAGGAGAGTTTCAAGTTGAAGAGGACGTTCCTGCTTACGATTTTGGCCGCACTTCCGGCCGTGCTTATGCCCCTGGCAGCCGCAGGCCAGGTTGCCCCCGCCGTTAGAAAGGGCTCCACTGACCGGGGTGACAGCTCCTACAAATGGGAGGCCTTCGCCGGATTCGGCTACACCAGCCTCAATCAGGTCAACCTGTCGCGCAGCGGTTTGATGGGCGTCAATGCATCCATCACGCGCGATTGGGGCAAGTACTTCGGGGTCACCGCGGACGGAGCCTATTACAAGTACGCCATCGTTTCGGGCAACCCAGGAAAACCGTCGGTCGATGCGCTCCTGTTTGGACCCGTGGTGCATGCAGAGCTCTTTGGAAAGCTCAGCGGATTTGCCCATGGCCTGATGGGCGGCGTACACTCGGGCGGCGAAAGCCAGACGCCCAACATCTCGTTTGCGGGTGGATTCGGCGGCGGCATGGAATACAAGCTCAGCCCGCGACTTGCCTTGCGCGCGTCAGGCGACGACATCGCTTCGTCGTTCTCCTTCATCAACAACTCGCCAGCCCTGGGATACTCGCCCCACAAACACTGGAATTCCCGCGCTGCGTTCGGCGTCGTTTACAGATTCTAGATCGGCAGAAATCGAATCGAGCTGATTGACAAGAAGAGGCGTCCGCCGCGGCGGACGCCTCTTCGCATTCAGGATCGTTGTTCTCCCGGCCAGTTCCTGGCGCCGTGATAAATGTGGAGAACGTGGATCGCCGTCTTTGTCACCTTGTACACGACGATGTATGGCAATCCGGAGACAACCAACTCGCGGGTGTCGGCGATCTTCCCTTCACGCCCCTTGAAGGGGAAAAGGCTAAGAGAGTCGGCCGCATCGAGGGTGGCTTTTGCAACCGCTCTGGCAGCGGCGGGATTGTCCTTGCGAATGTACCGGGCGATCCCTCGGATATCCTGAGTGGCCGATTCCGTCCATCGCACTTGCATCGGGTCGGGCATCTGTGGGTCTCAGCCCTGCAACTCGCGCTCTACCGCGGCCCAAACCTCAGATGTGGGGACGAAGTTGCCACGAGCAGCATCATCCAACCCGGCTTGCACCGCGGCGCGGAAATGGGCTTCCTCCGCGATGTAGCGTTCCACAACTTCACGCGCCAACTCATCCGCGCTCCTGCCGGTCTGGCCGGCCATGAGGGAGAGCTGAGCTTCCTGCTCGACGCTGAGTCGCACTTCCATATGCTGAGATTAGGAGCCTTCGGGGCGGCTGTCAAATGTTCGGCTATTACGCCGCTTCCGCCGGAATGGAATACGAGAGCATCAGAATCCCGCTGGGCAACGCCTTGCTCTCTTCGAGACGAAGGGTCCGCCGCCGGCCCTCCGGCAGCAGCGGAACCCCGCTGCCCAGCATCACCGGCATCACCACCACTTCCACTGCATCCACAAGGCCGGCATCGAGCAGACAGCGAAACAGCAAGCCGCCGCCGCAGAGCCAGATGTCCTTGCCCGGCTGCGCCTTCAAGGCGGCGACCGCGTCCAAGATGCCACTGCTCAGAATGGTCGCGCCGGGGTGGTCTCCGGGCTTCAGCGTGCTGGATACGACGATCCAGCGGTGGCCCGTGCCTGACAGCGAATCGCGCCGGTTCCTGGCAATCTCATACGTTCCACGCCCCATCAACAGCGTGTCAAACTGCGCGTGAATCGCAGCGTAATCGAGCGCAGGATCGGTGACGAACCAGTCATACTCGCCGATGGGTCCTGCGATGAATCCATCCAGGCTCATCGCCACGCCGTAACGCAATCGCCGCATCATTGCCTCCTATCAGGCACTCTCACCCATTTCCATTGTATTGGTTGGAGATCGATCTTGCTCCAGAAAGCGGGGGCGCGGCGGGGCTTGGTTAGCCGGTGATTCCGGGTTTCGACGGTGGTTCAGAAATTATCTGCAAGGTTTGGAAAATATATAGAGGGGGTGGGGGTATTAATTAAATCGTCACTATGAGAAGGACCGGATCGGGCAGGTTCCTGAGAGATTGGTCCGGGGAACGTGGAAGCAACTTCCACTCCTGCGGCGATTTCTTTCATGGGTTTCATTATCTCCATTGTGCGCCGGCGGGGCGTAATACTACGCAAGGGGCTGGAAAGGCTACTTATGTAAGGGCGGCTTTTGGCCTAGGAGCAAACTTCCGCTGATAGTAGGCCGTCGTGGCAATGATGGCGGGTATGCCAACCGAGATGGGCACTATCCACAGCCACCAGGCTCCATGCAGCAAGGGGCCGATTGTGACGAGCGAGAAAGCGGTCCAGGCAGCAATATAGCTCCCGATCATTCCCTGCAGATGAGCGTACCACCAGAACATTTTCTCCGCCGGCGGATGCGTGAAGCGCCACATGGATCTGCCCGAAATGCGCATCCCAACGACTCCGAAGACAATCGCCGGGATGCGCAGGTTCTGTACGAGCTCCGGCCGGATGGCCCCCAACACCACCATCGCCAGGCTGGCTGCGAAGCAGAAGATTGCGGCAACCCAATCCAGTCCACGAACGACCGGAGCGCCTTTCCAGGCATCCTTCTGACCGAGCACCCGGTAGGCCGAGAAAGCCGCATAGAAGCTGAAGATGGCTACCAGTGCGAGGAAGAGGATTGGCAGATAGGTGGCCATGACCAGAGCCGTAAAGGCGACGATGGTCATGCACCAGAAGTAGATCTTGCCCCACATGCGATGCGCCTTGCCGCCCTTTGCAGTGACCAGCGCCAGCGGAGCCAGCACAAAGGCCCCGCTACCGGCGGTGACGTGAACTGCCAGAAAGGCGCGCATCCACCACGGATCGTGCATCTGTCACCTCCCGCTGCCTCGTCGCCGCCGCGACTGCAATTTTCATTACGCGTCCCGCGGTTCTATAGTTCCGCAAAAAATTCCGCGCACCTGAAGTCCGGGTTTCGAGGGTGGTTCAGAAATTATCTGCAAGGTTTTGAAAATAAAGTGGGAGCGTAGGTGTATTCATTAAATCGTGACTAGGAGAAGGACCGGATCGGGCAGGTTCCTGAGAGATTGATCCGGGGAACGTGGTCGCAACTCTTACCCCTGCGGCGATTTCTTTCATGGCTGTCTCTATCCCCCATTGTGCGCCGGCGGGGCGTAATACTACGCAAGGGGCAGGGAAAGAATTGTAGTTTCTCAGGTCCCAGAATCGGGACACTTCGACTGCGCTCAGTGCAGGCTCTGGGGCACCCGGCTATTGTGCGCGCGGCTGCTGGCAATTCCTCCGTCTCCTTCGCGGGCGTACTGGGAACCTCTGCCGCAATGGATGGCAGCGCAATCGTGTTCCTTCATCATTGGCCGCAAGCGTTCGTCGCGGTGGACAACGCTACAAGCAAGAAGCCGTCGCCGAAAGAAGAAGCACAGTCTCCGTTTTCGGAAGATGCCTCTATGTAATCCCAAAATGTCGATAGCCTCAGGTCTGGCAAGACCTGAGGCTATCGGTTGGTGATGAAAGACTCTAAGGGGAGCTTCCCGCGGCCCTTACTTGATAATGACCACGTTCATGCTCCAGGGGGTGAGAGTGAGAGTCAGCGGCAGGGTCCGCGCGCCAAGATTGGTGGTGGTGGGCGCTGCCCAGACAGGATTCGTCGAATCCGTCTGGTCATAGAGCGCTTTGTTGTAGGTTTCGACGGTGACCGACGATGAGGAGGCAACGCCGGTCAGTGCCAGCTGGACCGTCTCACTGGTGGTCTCGTTGCGGTTGAACAACACCAGCGCCGTGCCGCCGCTGTGGGTTGCCGCATACGCAACCACATCCGTCGTATCTCCGCTCACGGCCGGTGTCAGCACAAATTCGCCGTTGACAGCCACGCTGCTGAAGAGCTGGAATGCGCGCGCCGTTGGAGACATGGTGCCGATGGCCCCCGCGCCCGGACAGGTGGTATCGGAAGGTCCATCGGAAAAGATATTGTAAGCCCCGAAATCCTGCCATCCATAGACCGAGGAACCATCGTTTCCGGCGGTACCGTTACAATTGCCGAAACCAATCCACCAAGTCAGGCGCGTGACGCCGTCGTTCATCATTTCGCCCAAAACTTGTCCCGCATACAAGCCCTGGGTAATCGACCAGCTCTGCTTGCCAGGATTGCTATACGGCCCTCCGATCTCGCCCACGTAAATGGGTGTGCCGGAATGGCCGGCTGACGCGAGTTCCGACTTGATCGTGTTGATATTCGTGGTCAGGTTCTGCGCATCCTGTTGAATCAGGGTGGTGTCGTTTTCTGCTCCGGGTGTCTCGGGGTAGTAGTGGTACTCGACGAAATCATACTTCGCATCGGCGAGCACGATCGGATCCCATGCGGGAGAGTTTCCGGGGTTGACTACGACGCCCACCAGCACGTTCGGACTAGCCGCCTTGATATCCGGATAGTATCCCGTTGCCACGGCGTTGGCGTAAGTTGTTGGGTCGTTCTTCACGGAATGCAGATCCTCTTCCCAGCTTCCGTATTCCTCATTGCCGACGGTAATATGGCTTACATTGGCATTGAGGGTCAGAGCCTTAGCCGCCCAGGCCGCGGCTTCGGTCGGATCTCCCGGTCCGGTGCAGGCAATGTCTGTTCCGTAATCTGCCGTGAGCGCTACATCAAGCCCTCCGGGAATTGCGAGGTCGCTGACGAAATTTGCAAACGTATCATTTGCGCTGGGAGTGCCGTCGCTGCTGCTGAAGCAATTGGCATTGGTGGCCCAGTGATAAAGGTCGGACCACGATCCACCCGGCCAGCGAACCGCCTTGATGCCAGCAGTCTGGAAAGCACCCACAACGGCGGGACCGTTGCCGCTATCAGAGATGTCGTACCAAGCAGCCATATTCATGCCCAGAATCATATCGCTGACGGCGATGCCATCATGCGATGGATTCACAGTAACGACTGCGTTCGCCGAACTGGCCTCGACGGTGATGCCCACGGCGCTCGATGTGCTGGTCGCGTAGGTCGTCGATCCAGCATATACAGCTGTCAATGAGTCGGTTCCGGCTGTCGCGAAAGAGGTCGTGAGCGTCGCCTTGCCCGAACTCAGCGTTCCGGTCCCGAGCGAGGTCGTTCCCGAAAAGAAGGTGACTGTACCGGTCGCTGCCGATGGCGAAACCGTAGCTGTCAGCGTGACGCTGGCGCCCACCGTAGGCGTGGTGGTGGATGCAGCAAGCGTGGTGGTCGTGGCCGTCTTGGTTCCCGCGCTGACCGTGATTGAGACGGCACTCGATGTGCTGGTCGCGTAGGTCGTTGATCCAGCATAGACAGCTGTCAGTGAGTCGGTTCCGGCTGTCGCGAAAGAGGTCGTGAGCGTCGCCTTGCCCGAACTCAGCGTTCCGGTTCCGAGCGAGGTCGTTCCCGACATGAAGGTCACTGTGCCGGTCGCTGCAGAAGGCGCAACCGTGGCCGTCAGCGTGACGCTGGCGCCAACCGCCGGCGTTGTGGTGGATACGGCGAGTGCGGTGGTCGTAGCCGTCTTGGTGGAAGCGCTGACCGTGACTAAGACAGCGCTCGAGGTGCTGGTCGCATAGGTCGTCGATCCGCCGTAGACAGCGGTAATCGCATGCGTCCCGGTGGTGCCGAACGAGGTGGACAACGTCGCCTTTCCAGAACTCAGCGTCCCGGTTCCCAGCGACGTTGTGCCATCAAGAAACGTAACTGTCCCGGTGGCCGCTGTGGGCGCAACCGTGGCGGTCAGGGTAACGCTGGCGCCAGTCGCTACGGTTGTGGAGGAGGTCGCAAGCGCGGTGGTTGTTGCTGTCAAAGACGAGTTGCAAGCCGTTCCATTGACCGCGAAGTTCGTGGGTATCGCGTTGGTGACTCCGTTCCACGTACCGTTAAATCCGAATCCCGAGTAGCTTCCGCCAGCCGGTATGTTCTGCCACGTCTGGCCGGCCTGTTCGCTTACGGTGACGTTGGCTCCGCTCTGCGTTACGGCGCCATTCCAGGAACTGGCGATGGTCTGTCCGTTGGCAAAGCTCCAGGTCAGCGACCAGTTGCTCAGGGTTGTGCTTCCGGTGTTCTGAATGGAAACTGACGCGCCGAAGGCGCTTGTGTTCTGTGGCGATATTGTGTAAACAACCTTGCACTGAGCGAAAACGCTGGGCGCTACAAGGGTTAGCAATAGAAATGCGAGTACTGCAACGTACCCGCTCAGACGGCGAACGCAACCGCGTCCGCAAGGGGGAGTAAACCGCTGAATCATACATTCTCCTTCACATCACGTAGCCCGCTTACTTTACTCAGTGCTGGAGCGCTCTTCGCAGAATGATGCTGGAATCAAAGGAATATCCGCGGGTCAAAAAGAATTCAAAGTCCCGCAGTCCGAACGTGCGTAAGCCTTCAAATACCGACAAAAACGAAGAGACTGAAGTGGATGGTGAAGACCACGCCCCGCGCGAGCTTATGAAAACGGGTTTAAGAGCAATGAAACGCATTCTCACTGAGAATGCGATCTCGCAACTGCGCGATTCTCAGACCACTGATCGAGTAACCACCTTCCAGACCGACACGAAATCCGCCGGTGAAGCAGTCGTTCAGAATTGGTGTTTTTTCGCGCCAAATCGCCTGCTTTCACCCGCAGGTCGATCATTAAAACGTTTAAGTAAATCACAGTCAAATTACTAATGAATGCACTATGGTAATGTTAGTAACCTATTTCGCTCACGATAAAATGCTGCATTTACAGTTCGGCAACCTTTTTGCGATTGCGAAGGAGTTACCATTCGAAACATGGATGCTGTTTCGGAAAAAAGTGCTGGTCTGGTTACACTTGCGTCCAAAATGCCGCACCGGGGCTGCACAAAAAGCGCGGATTTTCGTGTGAATGCACCATTTGCGTGACATTGCTGACACAGCCTCCAGACGCCGACCGTTCATGTCCCCGTCAGAGAAGACACCGCACACGGTCTGGAAATCTAACTGCGGCGCTGGAATGCAACCAAAGACGCCGGCATGTGAGGCAATTGGCTGATCGTAAGCCAGGCTACAGAGATTCTACATTGGGTCGCAAAGCGGGAGTCCGCACCATTCCGATGTCAGTTCCGATATGTAGGCCAGCGTGCAGGAATGTGCCTTCCGACAAACCTGAATATGCGACCCTCTGCGCCTTTGGTAGAATTGCGCGTGATTATGCTGCGCGGATACTCAATTCTGAAGGGCGAACCCCGCGAGGGAACCGGAGCCACATTTGCGGGTTTCGATCCCGCTGCCGGAATTCGCCTTGATCCGGTTTTCCATTCCGCTTCCATGGAAGATGTCGACCTAGCGGCGAACCTGGCCGGGGAAGCCTTTGCGATTTACGGCAAGTTATCTGGACGGGAAAAGAGCAGGTTTCTTCGCCATATTGCAGCGGGCATCGAAAACATTGCGGCTGAGTTGGTGGAGCGAGCGCATCGAGAAACCGCCCTTCCAGAAAAACGCCTTCAAGGGGAGGTGGGGCGAACGATCTCTCAACTCCGGCTCTTTGCGCAGTTTGTCGAAGAGGGGTCTTGGGTCGCGGCTCGAATCGATCCGGCGGAACCGCGGCGCACGCCGCTGCCGCGGGCCGATATTCGCTCTGTGCTGCGTCCGCTGGGTCCAGTAGCGGTGTTTGGAGCGAGCAACTTTCCTTTGGCCTTCTCTGTCGCTGGAGGAGATACCGCGTCTGCTCTCGCCGCGGGAAATCCCGTAATTATCAAGGCTCATTCAGCGCATCCGGGCACAAGCGAACTGGTGGGGCAGGTTATCTGCCGCAGCGTAAAAGAGTGCGGCCTGCCGGCAGGCGTTTTCGCACTGCTCTTTGGCACGGGCGCGCATGTTGGATCGGCGCTGGTACGGCATCCCAAGGTAAAGGCCGTTGGCTTCACAGGTTCCCTGTCTGCCGGCAAGGCTTTGATGCAGCTGGCCGCAGCGAGGCTGGAACCGATCCCCTGTTTCACTGAGATGAGCAGCACCAATCCGCTCTTCGTGCTCCCTGAGGCCCTGCGCACGCGCGGCGCGCAAATCGCCGATGGCCTCTTCGGCTCGTTCACATTGGGTGTGGGGCAATTCTGCACCAAGCCTGGACTGGTTTTTCTGCCCCTGAACGAATCCTCAGACGCGCTGGTTGCTGCTCTTGTGGCTCGTGTGAATCAGGCGACGGCTTCGCCGATGCTCACGGAAGGAATTTGCAAGAACTACAAAACGGGAGTGGCTCAACGCCAAGGACACGGCTCGGTTGAGTTGCTCGCGCAGACCGGTTCGACAGAAGGCACTGGAGCCGGGCATGTCTCTCCGGCCCTGTTTGAAGTAAGCGGCAGCGATCTTCTCCGCGATGACGAACTGGCACATGAGATCTTCGGACCCAGCACGCTGATCGTCCGCTATACCAATCGAGAAGAATTGATCGCGCTGGCGCAGGCGCTGGAAGGCCAACTCACCGCGACCTTGCATGGAACCGATGCCGATATCGCCAGCTTCGCCGACCTTGTCGATGTTCTGGAGCAAAAAGCGGGAAGGCTTGTCGTCAATGGCTTTCCGACGGGCGTAGAGGTTTGCCACGCCATGGTGCATGGCGGGCCGTATCCGGCCACCAGCGACAGCCGCTTCACCTCAGTTGGCACCCAGGCGATTCTTCGCTTCGCGCGTCCCGTTTGCTACCAGGATTTTCCGCAGGCAGCATTGCCCGACGAGTTGAAGGACGAGAATCCGCTGGGCATCTGGCGCCTGGTCAATGGCGCCTTTACGCGCGATGCGGTGGGGCGACAAACAAGTTAGCCGGCCAGCCTTTAGGCGCGGGCGTCGCTCGCAGGCTTCGCATCCTTCAGCCTGAAGATGATGCCGCCGGCCAGCATGAGCAGCATGGACATGAGGAAATATCCGGCGCGCGAGTTGCCGGTAACCGCTTGCAATTGGCCGACCAGCCACGTGCCGATGAACGCGCCGAGGGCTCCGCAACAGTTGACGAGAGCCATCACTTCGCCGGCTACATTCTTCGGCAGCATCTCCGGCACAATGGAAAAGAAGGGTCCGTAGGGCGCGTACATGGCGCCGCCGGCAATAATCAGAAATGTGTACGCCAACCAGAAGCTGTACCCGGCGGTCATGGAGGAGATAAATAGCGCAACTCCCGCAAGCACGAGAAACGGACCGATGTAGCGTTTCCGGCTGAGGGTTCGATCGGAAAAATGCGCGACCCCCAGCATGAGAATAACCGCTAGCAGAAAAGGAACTGCGTTGAGCAGGCCAACCATCTCGATGCCGCGCGCCGATCCAGCCCGAATCATGGTGGGCAGCCACAGCACGAAGCCGTAAATCCCGGCGCTCCAGCAGAAATACTGCAAGCACAGCAGGATTACGCCGGGTACGAGCAGAGTCGCGCGGAAGTTCGCCATGTGCGGCAGAGTTGTCTGCTCCAAAGCAAGCTCGCCGGCAAGTTGGTCGCAGCAATCTTTGCTCATCCAAGACGCTTCCGTCGGATGATCGCGCACAATCATGACCCAGATGAAAGCCCACAGAATGGATGGGATTCCTTCGAGAATGAAGGTCATCTGCCAGCCGACCGCCTTGATCATGAATCCGGTCACCGCGGACATCCACAGCACTGTCACTGGATTCCCCAGCATGAGGGCAGCGTTGGCCCGCGAGCGCTCGGCACGCGTAAACCAGTTGGTGAGCAGAATCAGCATCGCCGGAAAGATCGCGCTCTCTGCCACGCCCAGCAGAAACCGGTCCAGAGCCAGCAGCCAGAACTCGTGGATCACTCCCGTCAAAGCGGCCAGCGCGCCCCAAAACAATAGCGCGAAAAACACCAGCCGCGTCGCGCTCTTGCGCCGCGCGTAGGCTGCGCCGGGTATCTGAAAGAGGAAGTAGCCGAAGAAGAAGAGCGATCCGAGAAAGGCTGACCGGGAGTTATTGATGTGGAGCGTTTGCGCCATCCCGGCTGCCGCGCCAAAGCCGTAATTCGCCCGATCGAGATAAGCAAGGCTATACGTAACGAAAACTGCCGGCATGAGAAACAGCCAGCGACGCCGCAAACCCGGCTGACGGGGTGCCGAGTTTGGCTCTGGTTTCTCAACCACACATGCTTTATACCACCTCACAGGCGTGATCGGATTTTGGGGTGCGGCTGCTCCATAGTGCGCTCTATCTCTATACTTGAGAGCGAAAGGAAACTCCCATCGCCACCATTTCGCTCACTTCGGTGCTGGAGACGGCGGACCCGAGTCTACTCAGCGTTACGACGCATGCGCCAGGGCCTGCCGGGCTTTTACCGCTTTCCGCGGAAATGTTGCTCACGGAACCGTCTGGTAATCTCTTCGGCCTGAGTCAGAATGCCGGCATGGGCTGGGATCCTGCGCGCCTGCTCGATCCCGAGTTTCTGATCCTGAGCACGCACGGCGGCCTGCGCGCTGAAAATGGCGAGGCCATTGCCCTTGGCTTCCATACCGGGCATTGGGAGGTCGGCCTGCTGGTGGCCGAAGCCGCGCGCGAATTGAAGACATTGCGCGCCGTTCCCTTTGCCGGAGCATGCACGGATCCCTGTGACGGACGCACGCAAGGCACGGCAGGCATGCTGGACTCGCTGCCGTTTCGCAACGACGCCGCAATCGTGCTGCGCCGCCTGATGCGCTCTCTGCCTACCGGCAAGGGCGTCATCGGCATTGCGACCTGCGACAAGGGCTTGCCCGCGATGATGATGGCGCTGGCTTCCTCAGGGAAGGCACCTTCTATTCTCGTGCCCGGCGGTGTGACGCTGCTACCGGAATCCGGCGAAGATGCCGCCAAGGTGCAGAGCATCGGCGCGCGCTTTGCACAGAATCAGATCACGCTTGAATATGCGGCCGAGGTGGGTTGCCGAACCTGCGCTTCGCCCGGCGGCGGATGCCAGTTTCTGGGTACCGCGGCAACCGCGCAAGTGGTGGCAGAGGCGCTCGGGTTGGCCCTGCCCCACACCGCCCTCGCGCCCTCCGGCCAGCCGGTATGGCTTGACGCCGCGCGGCGCTCAGGGCGCGCCATTTTTCGCTTGCATCAACTGGGTATTGGGACTGAGCAGATTCTGACCCAAGCTGCGATTCAGAATGCGATGGTGCTTCATGCCGCCTTTGGCGGGTCAACGAATCTGTTGCTGCATGTGCCCGCCATTGCGCATGCAGCAAAGTTGCGGCGTCCTACGGCTTCTGATTGGGCCGAGGTCAATCGCCAGACGCCGCGCCTGGTGGATGCGCTTCCCAACGGGCCTCGCAACTTCGCAACGGTTCAGGTCTTTCTTGCCGGCGGCGTGCCAGAGGTGATGCTGCACCTGCGGGCGGCTGGCCTGCTCGACACAAGCGTCAGAACGGTGACGGGAGAAACGCTCGGCACATCTCTCGATTGGTGGCGCGAAAGTCCCCGGCGTCATGCACTGCGCCGTGCTCTTCAAAAACGGGACGGCATCGACCCCGACGATGTGATCATTTCGCCTGACCGCGCTCGCTCCCGAGGACTGACTTCGACCATCTGCTTCCCGGTAGGGAATCTTGCGCCGGAAGGCTCAGTTATCAAGAGCACCGCAATCGATCCCTCGCTCGTCAACGACAGCAATGTATACAGACATCTTGGTCCGGCCCGAGTTTTTGTGACGGAAGAATCAGCCATCCACGCGATCAAGAACGGCCAGGTCGCGCAGGGTGATGTGATCGTGCTTATCTGCGGCGGGCCGGCGGGTGCGGGCATGCAGGAGATCTATCAGATTACCGCCGCGCTCAAGCAGCTTCCACATTGCAAGCACGTCGCGGTTCTCACCGATGCCCGCTTCAGTGGCGTCTCCACTGGAGCCTGCATCGGCCACATCTCTCCCGAGGCGCTCGCCGGCGGCCCCATCGGCAAGGTACAGGAAGGCGACCAGATCGAAATCGAAATCGATCGTGAATCGCTGACTGGCTCACTTCATCTCGTGGGAGATGCGGACGAGATCTTCGGAGCGGAGGAAGGCGCACGCCGCCTTGCACAGCGGAAGCCCCGCGCGGACTTGCATCCGCATCCCAAACTGCCCGACGACACCCGTCTCTGGGCTGCTCTGATTCATGCCAGCGGAGGGGTCTGGGGAGGCTGTGTCTATGATGTCGACATGATTGTGTCGAAACTGAAGGAGCAACCGTGAAGCTCTACCGCACCAGCAAAGGTCCCTATGTAGAAGAATCCGGCAATTATTACCGCGTGCCTTTGCTTAGCTGGGATGCGCTGGTGACGCACGACGATCTGCATGGATATCTTCTCTCTATCGTCAACAAGGGCGATCCAGCGGAAGATTTTTCGTCGGCGAAGATCGAAGCTCCTATCGGCAGCCAGGAAGTCTGGGCCGCCGGCGTTACCTATTACCGCAGCCGCAGCGCGCGCATGGAAGAGGCGAAAACAGCAGGAGGGGGTGACTTCTACGATCGCGTCTACGCCGCGGAGCGTCCCGAGCTGTTTTTCAAATCCACGCCAAACCGCGTCGTTGGCCCCGGAGACGACGTCCGCATTCGCAAAGATGCTACGTGGTCGGTACCCGAGCCGGAACTCACGCTGCTCATCAACCATCGCGGCCAGATCATCGGCTACACTGCCGGAAATGACATGAGTTCGCGCGACATCGAAGGCGAGAATCCGCTCTATCTCCCCCAGGCAAAGGTTTACGTCGGCAGTTGCGCGTTGGGCCCGTGTGTACTCGTCGGCAGCGAGCCGCTCTCAACCTCCACGCCCATTCGCCTGGAGATCCTGCGCGATGGCCGCACCGAGTTTTCTGGCGTCACAACGCTTGCCGAACTGAAGCGCGCGCCCGCCACTCTGGTTGAATATCTATTCCGCGACAACAGCTTTCCCTGCGGCGCATTCCTCATGACGGGGACAGGGATCGTTCCGCCGGATTCCTTTACCCTGGCAAGCGGAGATCGAATTGAAATCACCATTGACCCAATAGGCACTCTCGAAAACAAAGTGGCATAGGAAGCCTGCGGCGTAACTGATCCATCCTTTTAAGGTGTGGAAGCTCTTAGCTGGCTTTTTCAGCTTCTAGTTATGCGCACCCTGGCGGCTGGTTAGTCCGGCAACGCTATCCCAGGCCCAGTGCAACGACGCAACCTTGACGGAAACCGTGGTGGACAAGACCGGCGCAGTCATCGCAGGGGCGCAGATTGTCATTACCGAGGAAGCTTCCGGCGTGACACGGTCAACGAGCAGCGACAGCCGCGGTTTTTTTCCCTGGTCGGCATCCCGGTGGCAACCTACGATGTGCAGGTTTCAGCGCCGGGCTTCAACAGCCTAGTGTAGTCCGCCACACAGATGGTCATTTATTCAACGCCGCCCGAGCGCGTGTGACCTTTTCGAGGATATCTGTAGCTTTGGCAGTCCAGATGAAGGGCTTGGGGTTCCGATTGTGGCCGTCGA
>Ga0302140_10000137_pt1 | contig 83280 bp, 77 predicted proteins | sample I_Bog_E1_1_FD_202095 | JGI IMG/M metagenome (GOLD analysis project Ga0302140, IMG submission 202095) | Peat permafrost microbial communities from Stordalen Mire near Abisko, Sweden - I_Bog_E1_1 | ecosystem: Environmental > Terrestrial > Soil > Wetlands > Peat | place: Sweden: Abisko, Stordalen... | reverse complement strand
GGTCCACTTCGACAGCCTCGTAGTTTCTGCCATCCAGACGCAGGCGCGGCGCAATCTCGGTCGCTTCCGTCCACGGCATCCGGTGCGACGTGAAATACTGCCGCAATAATTCCAGTGAGGGATCGGTCGTCGGAATGTTCGGCCACCAGTACACGCCATGCCGACCGAAATGGCGAATGGCGGCGTCCAGCATGCCGGGCAGCGCCACGGTCGCCGATTCCGGAGCCACTACGAACGGTTGATAGTCGCCACAGCCCGGCGTCGTGACTTGCCGGAAGTATAAGCCGCGCGAATCCGTGCGCATCCGGCACAATGGCAGCACGCCCACCAGCCGGCCTTCTTCGCGGGCCGTGACCACAGTGAGTTTTTTGGGCTCGAACGCATCGATCCAGGCCAGGCGCCATGCGGGATCCGAGAATACCGCGCTGAACGAATCGCCCACCAGCGATTCCCATTCCGGCGTCAGGGTTTCAAACGCTGCGCGGCCTTCAAGGACCTGAATTGAGAGCATGAGTCTTAGGGGGTCGTCGGTTGCCGTTTTCGGCCACGCGAAATCGGCAGGGCAAAGACCCGTCGTTTCTCCGCCAGGGCCCTTCCGATTCAGTATGCCACAGGGAAGCCCTTGCTCCTGCCGCAACCAAGTGCCTTCTCACCGCGGATAGCTCCCGTTATTCACGTCCAAAGTAGCGCCATTCACGTAGTCCGGGCATGCGCTCCCCAGCCACAACACACACGCCGCAACCTCCTCCGGCTCGCCCACGCGCCCCGAATAAACCGCCCGCATTACATCGTCGCGACGCGATTGCGGCAACTGATCGTACATGCGTGACCTCGTCGGCCCCGGTGCAACCGCATTCACCAGCACCCCATGAGGACCCAGCGCCCGCGCCCATGCCTTCGTCAGATTCAATATCCCGGCCTTGGTCACGCCATACCAAAGATCCGGATGCCCGGTGAACGCCGCCACCGAACTCAGATTCACGATGCGCCCGCTTCCGCGTGCCCTCATGCCCGGTGCCACAGCCGCAATCAGCGCCGCCGGAGCCTCCAGATTCACCGCCAGAATCTCTCTCCGATGCGGGTCGGGGATGGCGTCCACCGGATCGCAATAGAGCACGGCCGCGTTATTCACCACCGTATCCACTTCGCCGCCTCCACCAAGTGCGGCCACCATCGCGGCAATATCCGCCACACGCCGAAGATCGAAATCGAGGCGCTCGCCAACCACTTCGCCCCCAAACTCTTTGTCGAGCGAAATCACACCCCACCCCGCCGCCGCGAACGCCCGTGCCGTCGCCAGCCCAATGCCCCGGCCCGCACCCGTTATCAGAACTTTTTTCAACTTCGCCAACCTCCGGTCACAACAATCTTAACCTTATTCCTCAATAACATACCCACCCAGTCCCCCATCCGCCATGCTATCTCCATAGCAGGAGACCACAAAATGGCATCACAAAAACAGATCGAAGCAAACCGCCGCAACGCCGAACATTCCACGGGTCCTCAACACCCCGAAACCAAGGCCAAAACCCGCCTCAACGCACTGCGCGACGGTTTTACCGGCCAGGTCACCACCCTGTCCGACGAAGACCGCCCCGTCTTCGAAAAATTCAAATCCGACTTCATCCAGGGCCTCGCCCCCAAAACCACCCTCGAACTCAGCCTCGCCGACTCCATCGCCTGGGATACCTGGCGTCTCAATCACCTACGCGCCGTCGAAATGAACATGTACGCCCTCGGCGCCGCCGCCGACGACGCCACCGAAATCGACTGCGACGCCCCCGAACTCCACACCGCCCTCTCCGACGCCATCACCTACAGCAAAGAAGCGAAGAAATTCGCCCTCATGAGCATCTACGAACAGCGCATGAACCGCAGCATCCACAAGAATCTGACCGCCCTCCGTAGCCTCCAGGCCGAGCGCCGGGCCAATCACCAGCGCGATCTTGCCGAAGAAATAATCCTCGCAATAGCCAACGATATCAATGGTTTAGACTACAAAGCGCCCGTCGAGCCCGGCCCCAACGGCTCCGTTTTTTCAAATCGCGAAGTCATCGCCGCCGCCCACCGACTCACCGCCCTCAAAGCGGCCGGAATCACCCTCTTTCAGGCGAAATCCAAGGTGCAATTCGCCGGAGCCTCCTCCGGAGCACCCTCGGCAACCCAAGCCGACACCCCCTCCAACCTCCGAAACTGGCCCGAACCCGACGCCGCCTGATCGCTTTCCCGCTTGGTTCAGCCTCTGCACAGGAAAACCGCGCCTGGGATATTCCAAAATTACCCAGCAACTGTTCCGATACGGTCCACTTCGGGCGCAATGTCAAAATTCTTACTAAACTACACTTGCAGTGCTTTGAGAAAACACTATCGATAGGACATAATATCTGTTTGGCCTGCGTCAGCCCTGAGATTTGTCCAACTCCCCTGTCCGTTTTTGACGCACGCCTGTACCGTTCGGAATTGTTTATCTAGTAGGTTCGGAGACCGACTGCCACTGCAATGCCACAGATCTTCAAAGCCAGCACAAACTCTTTAGCCCGAACAAGTCTGATCCTCACTGTGCTTGCGCTCGGCGGTGGCGGCGGTGCCCTGTTTGAGCTGATCGCCAACTCGTCGTACGCCACGCGCCAGGGTGAAGCGCGCGAACAGCCCATCCCCTTCAGCCATGCCCATCACGTCGGCTCCATGGGGATCGATTGCCGCTACTGCCACACGGGCGTCGATAACTCCCAGCACGCCATGGTGCCGCCCACCAAGACCTGCATGAACTGCCATTCGCAGATCTGGATTAACAGCTCCACCCTGCAGCCGGTCCGCGACAGCTACCAGACCAACGAATCCATCCGCTGGACCAAGGTCAACGATCTTCCCGATTACGTCTATTTCAATCACAGCATTCACATCAAAAAGGGCGTCGGCTGCGAAACCTGCCACGGTCGCGTCGATACCATGCCTCTGATGTATCAGCAGGCCTCGCTGCAAATGCGCTGGTGCCTCGATTGCCACCGAAATCCGGAGAAATATGTCAGGCCGCGTGAACTCGTCACCCAAATGGGCTACGAACCCTCCGAGCCGCAGGAAGTGATCGGCGCAAGACTCGTCAAGGAATACAACATACAAAAACTGGAGACCTGCTGGACATGTCACCGGTAAACTCGGACAGTAATGACGGCAAATCAATGAGCACACAAGGCGATCCTTTGAGTCTGCAATCCGTCCAGGCCACATTGGCGAAAGCCAAAGGCCCGGCCTTCTGGCGCAGTCTGGATGAGTTGTCGGCAACCGAAGGCTTCCAGGATTTTCTCCACACTGAATTCCCCCGTCAGGCCGGCGAATGGCTCGACGACGAAGGCCGGCGCAACTTCCTGAAGATTATGGGCGCGTCGCTCGCCCTGGCCGGACTCGGTGCCTGCACCAAACAGCCCACCGAGTACATGATGCCGTACGTGGAAGCGCCGGAAAAGCTGATCACCGGCAAACCGCTCTTCTACGCCACCGCTTTTCCCGTCAGCGGCGTTGCCAATCCCATCCTCGTCGAGACCCACGAATTTCGCCCCACCAAAGTCGAAGGCAATCCGCAGCACCCCGCCAGCCTCGGAGCCGCCGACGTTCCCACCCAGGCCTCCGTCCTCGGCCTCTACGATCCCGACCGCCTGCAAACGGTCAACAACCTCGGCGAAATCCGCTCCTATTCCTCTTTCCTGCTGGCCTTCATCGGGATTCTCGCAAAACAGCGCGAAAAGAACGGCGCAGGCATCCGCATCCTGACCCAGACGGTCACGTCGCCCACGCTTTACGGGCAGCTTCAGGATGTTCTCAAGCTCTATCCGGGCGCCAAATGGTATCAGTGGGAAGCCACTGGCCACGGCCGCCGCGCCGGTTCGCAGCTCGCCTTCGGCCAGTACCTGAACACCACCTATAAATTCGATCAGGCCGATGTCGTCCTGGCCATCGACGCCAACTTCCTTGCCAACGGCCCCGGCGGTGTCCGCTACGCCCGCGACTTCGCCTCCAGGCGCGTCGTGCGCGATGGCGCCACCACCCAAAGCCGCTTCTACGTCGTCGAAACCACCCCCACTTCCACTGGAGCCAAAGCGGACCATCGTCTTCCGCTGAAGCCCTCGGAAATCGCGCCGTTCGTTCACAATCTCGCGGCTGCCATCAGTGGCGGCGGAGCCGGCGCCGCGTCGCCCTTCGTCGCAACCCTCGTTAAGGACCTCCTCGCGGCCAAAGGCAAGTCCATCGTCATCGCCGGTGACGATCAGTCGCCCGAAGTTCACGCCGTAGTCCACTACATCAATCAGCTTCTCGATAACAACGGCGCCACGGTGGTGCTGACCAAATCGCTCGATCAGAAGCCGGTCGATCAGTTCGCCGACATCCAGTCCCTGACCAACGATCTGAATTCCGGTCAGGTCGATCTGCTGCTCATTCTCGGCGGCAATCCGGTCTTCGATGCGCCCGCGTCTCTCAATCTGCGCGGCGCCATCCAGTTGGCCAAACAGCGCATTCGCCTGGGCCTTTACGACGACGAAACCTCCGAAGTCTGCCAGTGGCTCATCCCGGAGAATCACGCCTTTGAATTCTGGAGCGATGCCCCGGCCTATGACGGCACCCTGTCGATCATCCAGCCGCTGATCGCGCCCCTTTACGGCGGCAAATCGGCGCACGATCTTCTCTCGGCTTTCACGGAAACGCCCGAAAAAACCAGCCACGCCTCCGTGCGCGATTACTGGAAGACCCAACACGCCGGCGCCGATTTCGAGACTTTCTGGAATCACTCCGTGCACGATGGCTACGTGAAAGACTCCGCGTACCCTGCCATCAAGGCGGAAGCCAAAGCGGTCGCTGCAACCGCAGCCCCTGCCGCGGGCGAAGGCTACGACGTTTCCTTCCACTTCGATCCCTACATTCTCGACGGCCGCTACGGCAACAACACCTGGCTACAGGAATTGCCTCGCCCCATGTCCCGCCTCAGCTGGGACAACGCAGTCATCGTCAGTGAAAAAACGGCGAAAGATCTTGACGTCAAAGACGAAGATCGCGTCGAAGTTTCGGTCAACGGACAAACCGTCTGGGGCTCCATCTGGCGCGTGCCGGGTCAGCCGGATGGCTCGCTTGGTCTGACTCTCGGCTACGGCCGCACCCGTTCCGGCAGGGCTGGCAACGGCGCGGGCTTCAACGTCAACCCGCTGCGTACCTTGGCTAATCCCTACACCGCGACCGGCGCTAAAGTCAAAAAGCTCGGCGAGAAATTCCGCCTCGCCGCCGTCCAGCATCACTTCACGATGGAAGGCCGCGATCCCGTCCGCACCGGAACGCTGGCCGATTACATCCAGAATCCCCATTTTGCCCAGGAAGCCAGCGAAACGGCCCCCAAGGGTCTGACCATCCTGCCGCAAGTCTGGGAGTATAAAGGCTACGCGTGGGGCATGGCGATCGACCTCACCGCCTGCTCCGGCTGCAACGCCTGCGTCGCCGCCTGCCAGGCGGAAAACAACATCGCCGTTGTGGGTAAAGAGCAGGTGCTCAACACCCGCGAAATGCACTGGATCCGTATCGACCGCTACTACAGCGGCACGTCGGAAAATCCCCAGTCTTATTTCCAGCCGGTGGCCTGTCAGCAGTGCGAATCGGCTCCCTGCGAAGTGGTTTGCCCGGTGGCTGCTACAGTACACGACGCGGAAGGCCTGAACAACATGGTCTATAACCGCTGCGTCGGCACTCGCTACTGTTCGAACAACTGTCCTTATAAGGTTCGCCGCTTCAACTTCCTCCTCGATACCGATTGGGAAACCGAAAGCATCAAACTGCAGCGCAATCCCGATGTCACCGTCAGAAGCCGCGGCGTCATGGAAAAATGCAGCTACTGCGTGCAGCGCATCAATTACGCCAAAATCATGGCCGAGAAGGAAGATCGCAGAGTGCAGGATGGCGAAATCGTCCCGGCCTGCCAGTCCACCTGCCCGTCCGATGCGATTGCCTTCGGCGATCTCAACGATCCTAAGAGCCGCGTGAATAAATGGAAGAGTCAGGCCCTCGATTACTCTCTGCTGGGCGAATTGAATACGCGTCCCCGCACCACCTATCTGGCGGATATTCGCAATCCGAATCCGGCGTTGCCGATTCCGAACGACAACCCGAAGGGGGAAAGCTAAATGGCACAGCCCGTCGAAATTCCCGATAAGATTTACGTCGGCCCTGTTATCGATGAAGGCCATAGCCTCGCCTCCATCTCCGACAAGGTCGGCGGTATCGTTCTCAAGCGCAAAATTACGCTCGGCTGGACCTTCGGTCTGTTCATGGCGTTCGGTCTCCTGCAGGCCTTAGCCGCGGGCGCCGTCTGGCTGTTCATGAAAGGCGTCGGCGTCTGGGGTATCAATATCCCGAACGGCTGGGGTTTCGCCATCATCAACTTCGTTTGGTGGATCGGTATCGGCCACGCCGGAACCCTGATCTCCGCCATCCTTTTACTGCTGAATCAATCCTGGCGCAACGCGATCAACCGTTTCGCCGAAGCCATGACGCTGTTTGCGGTCATGTGCGCCGGCATGTTCCCGGTGCTCCATACCGGCCGTCCGTGGCTGGCCTACTGGCTCTTCCCTTATCCGAATACGATGGCCCTCTGGCCGCAGTTCCGCAGTCCGCTGCTCTGGGACGTGTTCGCAGTTTCCACTTACTTCACCATTTCAGCCGTCTTTTGGTTCGTCGGTCTGCTGCCCGATCTGGCTACTTTGCGCGATACTTCGAAGAAGCCCTGGCAGCAGAAAGTTTACGGCATGCTCTCGATGGGCTGGCGCGGTTCCGCCCGCCACTGGCAGCGTTATGAGAAGGCTTCGCTTCTCCTCGCCGGCCTGGCCACGCCGCTGGTGGTTTCGGTCCACACCGTCGTCAGCTTCGACTTCGCTGTGTCGATCATCCCCGGCTGGCATACCACGATCTTCCCGCCGTACTTCGTCGCGGGCGCCATTTATTCCGGTTTCGCCATGGTGCTGACCCTGATGATTCCGGTCCGCAAGTTCTACGGTCTCGACGACATCATTACCATGCGCCATCTGAACAATATGGCCAAGGTGACGCTCGCCACCGGCATGGTCGTGGCCTACGGTTACATCATGGAAGCGTTCTTCGGTTACTTCAGCGCCGATAAGTACGAAAAATTCATGATCTGGAACCGCATGTTCGGGCCCTACGCCATGTTCTACTGGTGCCTGATCCTGTGTAACATCATTACGCCGCAGTTCCTGTGGTCGAAGAAGATTCGCACCAGCCCCGGCATTTTGTGGATCATTTCCATCATCGTGAATATCGGGATGTGGCTGGAGCGGTTCGTCATCGTCATCACCAGTCTGCATCGCGACTTCCTGCCCTCCAGCTGGGGCTATTACGCTCCCACTATCTGGGACTGGGCGGTTTATGTCGGCACGCTCGGCCTGTTCATGACGCTGATCTTCCTGTTTGTCAGAGTGCTGCCCATGATTACGATCTTCGAATTACGCATGCTCCTGCCCGGAGCCCAGGTAAAGGAGATGGTTCCCCGATGAGCGCTCATATCGAATCCAGCCATCCGCTTTACGGCCTGATGGCCGAGTTTGAAACGGCCACCGAACTGGTCAGCGCGGCGCGCCGTACCAGGGACGCGGGCTTCCGCAAGTTCGACGCCTTTTCTCCGCTGCCGCTTCATGAACTGGACGACGCCATGGATTTACACGACAATCGCGTCTCCATGTTCACCTTTATCGGCGGCCTGCTCGGTTGTGTCGGCGGCTTCAGTCTGGCCTGCTGGTGCGCGGCGATCGCGTTTCCGCTCAATGTCGGCGGCCGTCCGCTGATCAGCGTGCCCATGTTCATCCCGATCACGTTCGAATGCACCATTCTGCTCGCCGGTCTGACGGCCGCGATCAGCATGCTCGTCATGAACGGCTTTCCTACTCCGTATCACCCGGTCTTCAACGTGGAGCGGTTTGCCATGGCTTCGCGCAATAAGTTTTTCCTTTGCATCGAATCGGCCGATCCGAAATTCGAACGGCACGCCACGGCTGCTTTTCTTGAAGGTCTGGGCGCGGAAGAAATCGCGGAGGTGGCGCCGTAATGAAAGCGACACCAGTCCTCGCACTCGCCGCACTCAGCCTGTTGTCTGCCGGCTGCTCGCGTCTCGACATGCAGGATCAGCCCAAATTTAAGGCCCAGGGCACCAACGATTTCTTCGTCGACGCACGCGACGGCCGTCCCGAACTTGAAGGCACTATTGCCCGCGGTCAGCTGAACGAAGATGCCGCCTATTACGAAGGCAAAGACGCCACCGGCAAAGATATCGACGCCTTCCCGGTCGCGGTGGACAAGACCTTCCTCGAACGCGGTCACCAGCGCTACGATATTTATTGCTCGCCCTGCCATGGACGCCTGGGTAATGGCCTCGGCATGGTGGTGCAGCGCGGCTTCAAGCAGCCGCCTTCCTATCACATTGATAGATTACGCAATGCGCCGGCCGGTCATTTCTTCGACGTGATCACCAATGGCTACGGCGCCATGCTGAATTATTCGCAACAGATTCAGGTGCGCGACCGCTGGGCCATCGTGGCCTACATCCGTGCGCTCCAATACAGCCAAAATGCCAACGTAAGCGACCTGCCCACCGAAGCGCGCGCGCAACTGCCGGTGCCCGGCCAGGCCATGAGCGGCGACATGAAGAAAGCCACCGACGCCGAGCCAATGGCCCCCGTCGACAAAGACTTTATGAACTTTCCGTCTGAGCCTGCAACGCCGGCCGGTGTTCCAGGCGCAATGGGTGCGGGAGCTGCCAGCGGTTATACTCCTGGCCAGCCAGAGAAAAAATGACGACGACGCAACATACTTACGAAACCGCGCCGGCTCTGATCGGCACCCTGCGCAAATACCAGAACACCGCCGCGTTCGTGGGCCTGTTGTTCCTCGCCCTGACCATCGCCGGCTTCTTTCTTGTGAGTCCGCAACAGTTTTTCCGCTCTTACCTGGTCGGCTTCTGGTACTGGTTCGGCTGCGGCGCAGCTTCTCTGCTGATCCTGATGACGCAGTATATGACCGGTGGCGCCTGGGGCCTAATGATACGCAGACCGCTCGAAGCGGGCGCGAAAACTCTCTATATCTTCGTCCTCGGTTTTCTGCCCATTCTGCTCGGTCACGAGAGCCTGTACTGGTGGACCACCAAGGCCGGACAGGCCGACGAAGTCATCCAGGCGAAAGATCTCTATCTGAACGTTCCCTTCCTCTGGGGCCGCTGGGTCATTTACTCGCTCTTCCTGGCGGGAATGACCTACCTTCTCACCAAATGGTCGCGCGAGGAAGATGAAACCAAATCCACGGCCGTCTCTTCCAAACTCGAAACGCTCAGTGGACCCGGTATTCCGATCTTCTTCATCCTGATGACCTTCTGTTCGGTCGATTATCTGATGACGCTGGAGCCGCACTGGTACTCGACGGTTTACGGTTTTCTCACGGTCATCAGCTGGTGTCTGACTCTGATGTGTCTGATCGTCGCGACACTGACGCTGCTGGCGAAATACGCGCCCTACGATCACGCTCTCACCGAAAAGCATCTGCACGATCTCGGCAAGCTCATGTTCGCGCTCGTCATGCTCTGGGCTTACCTCCAGTTCTCGCAGTTGCTGATCACCTGGTCGGGCAATCTGCCGGAAGAAATCGTCTGGTACATCAAGCGCTGGAATGGCGGCTACGGCTGGGCGTCGCTCATCCTTCTGATCGGGCTTTTCGCGCTGCCCTTCCTGATGCTGCTTTCGCAGTCGATCAAGAAAAACGCGAAGACCATCGCGATGGTGGCGATTTATATCATGGTAGTTCGCGTAGTGGACGTGTTCGTGATGGTGGAGCCGAATTTCGCCAAAGTCACCGACGTTCACTTCTCCATGTCGTGGATGGATATCACGGCGCCGCTCGGCCTTGGTGGTCTGTGGCTGGCATTGTTCTTCCGTAATCTGCAGTCCGGATCGCTGCTGCCGACGGGCGCGCCGGATTTTCTAAAGGCTCTGAATCATGGCAAATCCCACTAAGAACCCGCACGGGCCGGATCAACACGGGGCGGACGATAAGGGCGAGCACGGCCACGCCGGCGATAATCCGCACGTTTCTTACGAACGCGGTGACATCGATATTGTCCAGATCACCAGCTTCGGAATCGGCCTGCTCATTGCCTGCATGGTGACGGTATTCGCGATGTACGCGCTGTTCGAATATTTCAAGGGGCGCGAAGACAAGGTCAATCCGTCGAATCCGCCCGCCATGATGTCGGAAAAACCGACCATGCCGCCACTGCCGCGCCTGCAGCCGGAACCGATCAAAGAACTCAAAGATCTGCGCGACAACGAAGACATGCTGCTGAACAGCTACGGCTGGATGGATTCCGCCAAGGGCACCGTTCATATCCCGATCGAGCAGGCGATTGATATGGTTGCCCAAAAAGGTCTGCCTGTGAAGGTCAGTCCCGCCGGCGCCGATCACGATGGCTTCCGCACCATTCCGTCCGACGCCAGCGGCGGCAGAACGCTGGAAAAGATTTCTCAATGAAACTGTCACGCTACATTCCGGTGTTGATGGTCGCGGCCATGTGTGTTGGTGCGCTTCAGGCCGACACGTGGGATACGGCTCCGCCCGCCTTCACCAAGCCGCACGATCTGCCCGCCCAGGATCTGCTCAATATGCGCGGCGCAGACCGGCCGACTCCGCTTTCAAACGTCTCCATCGAACAGCGCCTCGGTAAACCGTTGCCGCTCGATGCGGTTTTCAAAGACGATCACGGGCAGGACGTGACCCTGCGCCAGTATTTCGATGGCCGGCATCCGGTTGTCCTCTCGCTGGTCTATTACGAATGCCCGATGCTTTGCACCCAGGTCCTCAACGGTCTGGTGCGCGCCACCCGCGTGCTGCCGTTGCAGCCGGGTAAGGATTTCGATGTTGTCGTGATCAGCTTCGACGCGCGCGAAGGCACGAAGGAAGCCGCGGAAAAGAAGCAGGCTTACGTGAAGATGTTCGGCAAGCCGGAAACGGCGAATTCGTGGCACTTCCTCACCGGCAGTCTGGCCAGCATCAAAAGCGTGACCGACGCCGTGGGCTTCCGATATATCTGGGACGCCCATACCGCGCAGTTCGCTCATGCCAGCGCCATCTACGTCGCCACGCCGGACGGCAAGCTGTCGAAGTATTTCATGGGTATCGAATATTCGCCCAAGGATCTGCAACTCGGGCTGGTGGATGCATCGGGTGGTAAGATCGGCACCCTGGTGGATCGGGTTCTGCTCTATTGCTACCACTTCGATCCGCAGTCGGCCAAATATACGCCGTTTGCGCTCGGTTTATTGCGGGTGATGGGCGCATTCACTGCGCTGGGTTTGGGGGGATTTGTGGTCATTATGTTACGGCAGGAAAGCCGGCAGAAAGGGAAGCGAGCCGTCTGATGACAATGGAACCGAGGAGTTTCCAGCTATTTCCGGATTCGGCGTCGAACTTCGCCCCGAGCGTGGATGGCCTCTACACGTACATGGTCGTCATCAGCGCGTTCTTTTCTCTGCTGGTGGCGTTCCTGATCGTATTTTTCGCTATCAAGTATCGGAAACGGCCGGGCCAGGGCGTTCCCGCGCCTATCAACGACCACAGCATTGGCAGCATGATTCTCGAAATTGCCTGGAGCGTGATTCCGCTCGGCCTTTCGCTCGTCATGTTTGCCTGGGGCGCGAGTATCATGTTCACCGAGTCGCGGCCACCCAAGGATTCGCTCAACATTTACGTCACGGGCAAGCGCTGGATGTGGAAGATTCAGCATCTGGAAGGCGCTCGCGAAATCAACGAACTGCACGTGCCGGTCAATCGCGACATTCGCCTGACGATGACTTCGGAAGACGTTATCCACGATTTCTATGTGCCGGCGTTCCGCACCAAGGCCGATGTTCTGCCGGGCCGCTATACCACTGAATGGTTCCGTCCCACAAAGGTCGGTGACTACCACATCTTCTGCGCGGAATACTGCGGTACCAAGCACTCGGGCATGATCGGCTGGGTGCACGTCATGACCGCCGAAGATTACGATAAATGGCTCGCGCAGGGTTCTGGCGAAGGCTCCATGGCGGAAGAAGGCGAGAGTCTGTTCCGCCAGCTCGGCTGCGCCAACTGTCACGTGAAAGACGGGCACGGCCGCGCACCGAATCTGTATGGCGCTTTCGGGATGAAGGTCGATCTGGCCGATGGTTCGAGCGTACGCTTCGACGAAGCTTATACGCGGGAATCCATTCTTTATCCGCAGGCTAAGATCGTGGCCGGCTACGACCGCATCATGCCGACTTTCCATGGCCTGATCAGCGACGAAGGCATGCTGAAGCTGATCGAGTACATTAAGTCGCTCGGCGACCCGAACGGGACAATTCAGGAAAAGGACTTGCAGAGCGAGCCTTCCAATATTCAGAAGACCGGCACCATGATGCCGGACCAGTCCGAAATGCCTAAAGCGCCCGCAGCCAAAACACCGGCTGCTCCCAGGGCTGCGGCAAGCACAACTCCGACGGGGACACAACAATGATTACGGCGCCTCCACCAGTAAAAGTAACCAAAAACTACCTCAACGAGAAGACCGGACTGAAAAGCTGGCTTCTGACGAGCGACCACAAGCGCATCGCGGTCCTGTATCTGATCGTGGTGACGGCTTTCTTCGCTCTGGGAGGTGTGTTCGCGGGCCTGATCCGGCTGGAACTGGCTACACCGGCGGGCGATCTCTTCGAATCGAATACCTATAACAAGGTGTTCACCATGCACGGAATCCTGATGGTGTTCTTCTTCCTGATCCCATCGATTCCGGCCACGCTCGGGAACTTTTTGATCCCCATGATGATCGGCGCGAAGGATCTCGCTTTCCCCCGCATTAACCTGCTGAGCTGGTATATCTACATGACGGGCGGCGTCTTCACCCTCTATGTTCTGCTCACCGGCGGCGTCGATACGGGCTGGACATTCTACACGCCGTTCAGCAGTTCCTATTCCAATGGCTACGTGGTCGCGGCAGGGCTGGGTATCTTCATCAACGGCTTCTCCGCCATTCTGACCGGCCTCAATTTCATCGTGACCATCCATCGCATGCGCGCGCCGGGGCTCACCTGGTTCCGTCTGCCTCTGTTCGTCTGGGCGCATTACGCCACCAGCGCGATCATGATTCTGGGCACTCCCGTCATCGCCGTGACGCTGTTCCTGCTGGTGCTGGAGCGCGGTCTGCATATCGGCTTCTTCGATCCCGCCTACGGCGGCGATCCGGTGCTCTTCCAGCATCTGTTCTGGTTTTATTCGCATCCGGCCGTCTACATCATGATTCTGCCGTCGATGGGCGTCATCTCCGAGGTCATCTCGACGTTCTCTTCGAAGAAGCCCTTCGGCTATACCTTCATCGCGTTTTCGAGTATCGCGATCGCGGTCTTCGGCTTCCTCGTCTGGGGGCATCATCTGTTCGTTGCCGGCCAATCGATCTATGCCGGACTGGTGTTTTCGGTACTTAGCTACGTCGTTGCGATTCCATCGGCCATCAAGGTTTTCAACTGGGCCGCGACCATGTATAAAGGTCAGGTCCGAATGGAAACGCCGATGCTTTACGCGATCGGCTTCATCGGGCTATTCACGGTCGGTGGTCTCACCGGCATCGTCCTCGCTTCCCTCGGCATGGACGTCCATCTGACCGACACTTACTTCGTGATCGCGCACTTCCACTACGTCATGGTGGGCGGCGCGCTGTTGGGCTACATGTCGGGACTGCATTTCTGGTGGCCGAAGATGTTCGGCCGCATGTATTCCGATGTCTGGTCGAAGGTCTCGGCTGTCCTGGTATTCGCCGGCTTCAATCTGACCTTCTTCCCGCAGTTTCTGCTGGGCTACATGGGGATGCCGCGACGCTATCACGTCTATCCGCCCGAATTTCAGGTCTTCAACGTGCTTTCTTCCGCCGGAGCGTCGGTGCTTGGGGTCGGCCTGCTGCTGCCTGCGATTTACCTGACGTGGTCGTTGAAATACGGCGAACTCGCCCCGCCCAACCCCTGGGGCGCCACTGGTCTTGAATGGCAGACACAGTCGCCGCCCATTTCCGAAAACTTTGAGGTTACACCCGTGGTTACCACCGAAGCCTACGATTACTCAACCGTACAGGAGGTAGTCCACATTGGCTAGTCCCACGATTCCGCATGAGGAAGTCACCCTAAGGCACCATTTCGCGAACGACGAGCAGCAGAAGGACGCCTCGACGATCGGAATGTGGGTGTTCCTGGTCACCGAAATCATGTTCTTCGGCGGCTTGTTTCTGGCATACTTCGCTTATCGGCAGGCGTATCCGGCCGCTTTCGCCTCGGCCAGCAACAAGACCAATCTCTGGCTCGGTGCGGCCAATACGACCGTACTAATTTGCAGTTCTCTGACCATGGCCATGGCGGTGCATTCCGCCGCTCTGGGCAAACGTAAATTACTGGTCGCTTTTCTTGTTGCGACGTTGCTGCTCGGTGGCGTATTCCTTGGCGTCAAAGCTTACGAGTATCACGATAAATGGGTGCACCACGAAGTTCCCGGTGCGCATTTCGAGTGCGAAGGCTGCGTAGATGCAGGCCATGCGCCACTGTTTTTCTCGCTCTATTTCGGGATGACGGGTTTGCATGCCACGCACATGCTGGTTGGCTTCGTGATCCTGGTCATTCTGATCGTTCAGTCCGCCAAGGGTAAATACACGGCGAAATGGCATACTCCGATAGAGATGTTCGGCCTCTACTGGCACTTCGTCGATATAGTCTGGATATTCCTGTTCCCTCTGCTGTACCTGATCGATCGTTCCAAGACGGGGTTGAAGTAACATGGCTCATCACGACAACCACATGGCTGATCACAGCGAAAACCACTCTGAGCACATTGTCCCGGTACGGGTCTACATTCTGGTCTTCCTCACGCTGATCGTGATGACCTGGGTGACGGCGTTCGTATCCACCGTCGACCTGGGCCGGCTGAACGTCTTCGTTGCGCTTTCCATCGCGATTTTCAAGGCTTCGCTGGTCATTCTCTTCTTCATGCACGTGAAGTACGGCGCGAGGCTGACGAAGTTCATCGTGCTGGCCGGGCTTTACTGGCTGATTCTGCTGCTGTTTATCGCCATGGTCGACCTGTGGACGCGCGGCTGGATGGGCGTTCCCGGCCGTTAGTATAATACCTGCGTGAGAACGTGGGTCCTGCTGGCGCTTGCCGTGTCGTCTGCTTTCGCGCAGACTTTTGAAACCGCATCTATCAGGCTGTCCGGTCCGCAGAGCGTGCGAGGCTCCGACGGCGGGCCGGGACATAAAGACCCTACGCGGTTTATATATGGCCGCGCCGAACTGATGAGCCTGATCACAATGGCCTACGGGGTCGATTCCTTCCAGGTCTCCAGCCGTGTCTCGCTCGATGAGCCGGCCTTCGACGTTGTCGCGAACGTCCCCGCAGGCGCCACCAAAGAACAGTTTCGTGTGATGCTGCAGAACCTTCTGGCCGAGCGATTCGCACTGAAGACGCACATGGAATCCCGGGATTTTCCGGCTTATGAGCTGGTGGTAGCCAAAGGGGGCCTGAAGATGAAGGAAGCCGTTCCCGGCGAGCCTCCGTCGGCGCCTCATGGAGATGGCTGGCCGCCATTACGGCCGGATCGGCCCGACATCGCCTCGGGAATGTCGGGCAGCGCAGGCTACATCCTCATCCGCCTGAGGTCGCAGCTCGAACCGATTTCAGTCCTTGCCGGCATGCTGGCGAGCCCCGGCGATCCACCGATCGTGGACAAAACCGGGCTGACCGGCAAATACTCGTTCAATCTCGAATATACGAAGGATTCGCGGGGCCCGGTGCCCGACGTGCCGCCTGTTGCGCCCGATCTGAATACGGCACTCGGGCAACTGGGATTGCAGATTGTACCGAAAAAGCTGCCCTTCGATGTTGTCGTGGTGGATTCCTTTAACAGGCTGCCGACCGAAAACTGACGCCTCAACAAGCCAGCGGCTGAGCCGATAAGACTTTTGAGGCCGTAGTTCAATGGGTCAGGTATCAGTCGCGGCGCTCCGGTCCGTTCCTTTACCGGAGTCGCAAAGCAATACACCAACGGCGAGCGAGCGCGCGCGAACGCAGGCGCTGGTGTCGGCGGTGAAGGTGATCAACGAGGCGGGCGCCGTCGGACCCGATCGCGAAGTCACCTACACGACCGATTCCGCCACGAAGGCGCTGGTAATCCAGGTAGTCGATAAGCAGAGTAAACACGTTCTTGTGCAGTGGCCGTCCAATTATGCGCTTGAAATGGCGCAGCAATTCCAAAAAGAGCACCCAGACAAATGAACCCCTACTTCGAACAAGTGATCCTGTCCGCCGGCCCGGTCGAGTTAGTACGGCTGATGTACCAGAAGGCAATTGCCACCGTGACGGATGCGCGCGATCATCTGAAAGCCGGTCGAATCCGCGAGCGCAGTCAGGCTATCAACAAGGTTTACGCGATACTTGCCGAGCTGCTGATCTCACTGGATGCCGAGAAGGCGCCGGAGCTGGCGGCGAATCTGAAGAGGCTCTATTGCTATATGCAGGGACGGCTGATCGAGGCGAACCATTCGCAGAAGGATGCGCCGCTCGAAGAGACGGCGAGGTTGCTGAGCACGCTGGCGGATGCCTGGCGGGAAGTGCCGGAGACCACGGAATACCGCAGCGCCTATACGGCGCTGCACTCCGAGGATGAAGTGTACGCCTGCGTCGCCGTTATGGCGTGAGGGCGGGTGGATGTTTGGCAGGTTGTGCTTGTTGCCCAACTGGGCGGCTGTTGTGTCTAGGTGGGTGGAATCGAAGTAGTGTCGGGGTGCGCCTGCCGATGTGTGGCGGGTAGCGCTTATTGTCAGCCGGGGCGGATGCTATCGCGTGACCGGTAACTTGCCGATGGGGGTCGTCGTGTCGACCTTATCTACCGCGTCCTGGCCGCTGCGGATGCCGGATTCAATCATCTTCGAGAGGCCGAGACCTCCGCTCTGTGCCATCGTGCGCGCCAGCTGCTCTTCGCCAAGCCCAATGGCGGATGAGCTGGCATCGTCATCGTCGGTACCGAGCCAGCCGCCATCGCCGCGTGCGGACTTGAGCATCTGACCCAGCAATAACGCCTCGAAATCCTTCGCCGCACTGGCGACTTTGCTGTCACCACCTTGCTGCCGCGGGCCGAGGCTGCTAATGGAATCCATAGCGGCGGATGCGCCGGTGGTGAGTGCCGATGAGAAGTCCGACATACGTTAGATCACCTCGATATCGGCGTTCAGGGCGTTCGCCGCGTGCAGGTTCTGGAGAATGGCGATGATGTCCCGCGCCGAAGAGCCGATGGCGGTCAGGGCCCGCACCAGTTCTTCGACCGTCGCGCCCTCTTTGAGGACCACGTTGCGGGTGGGCTCGTCTTTCACGGTGGTTTTCGTCTCGGGTATCACCTGGGTGGTGCCCTGTGAATTCATGTTGGGCTGAGAGACCAGCAGGTTGGTCTGAATTTCAACGGTCAGATTGCCGTGCAGGATGGCGACCGGCGAAACGCGCACGTCGTTGCCCATGACGATGGTGCCGGTGCGCTCATTGACCACGATCTTGGCGGCGCGATCGACTTCCACTTTGACGTCTTCGACGCCTGCGATGAACTCGGCCATACGATCTTTCCATTCGGCGGGAGTGGTGACTGCCACCAGGGCGGAATTCTCCGCGTGGGCGATGAGCGCTTTACCGCCGAACTGATGGTTGATGGCCTCGGCGATGCGGGAGGATGTGGCGAAATCGGCGGTTCGCAGCTGGAGGCGAACGCTGGTAGAGGGTTCGACGGAGGGGGCGGCTTTTTCGACCGTGGCACCCTCGGGCACACGGCCTACCGTGGGGTGATTGACCATCTGGGTAGCGCCGCCGCGGCCTGCGACGAAGCCGCCGGTCACGACGGAGCCCTGGGCAACGGCGTAGGTCTGGCCATTGGCGCCGCGCAGAGAAGTCATCAGCAACGTGCCGCCCTGCAGATTGCTGGCATCGCCAATGGCGGAGGCGGTGGCATCGATTTTCACGCCGGGATCGGCAAACGCGGGAAGCATGGCCGTCACCATGACGGAGGCGACGTTGGCGACGCGCATGGACGTCGCGTTCGTGACAGCGACACCCATTCTGGCCAGCAGATTGGCCAGGCTCTGGGTGGTGAAGATGGTCGTCTGCTTGTCGCCGGTGCCGGCGAGCCCGACTACGATGCCGTAGCCGACGAGCTGATTTTCGCGCACTCCTTCAATCGAAATCAGATCCTTGAGACGCACGGGAGCGGCTGAAGCAGGCCATGTGTCCAGCGTGGCAATCAGGGCGAGGCACAGGCTTATCGAAAGAAAAATACGGTGGAGTTTCATGATGGATCAGAAGGGAAGAAGACCAAGTAGAAATCGGTATATAGCGTTGGGCTGCCGGATCGCGTCGCCCACGACGCCCTTGCCGTTTACTTTTACTTCCATGTCGGCCACCTGCGTGGACGCCACGGTGTTGGCATTGGAAATATCGGCGGTACGGACGACGCCGCGAACGGTGATGGATTGCTGTTCGGAGTTGATCGTGATGTTTTTATCGCCCTCAATCAGCAGCAGGCCGCCGGGCAGGACCTTGACGACGCGGCCGGTCAGGGTCGCGGTGAGAGTGGCGGCGCGCGAGGTGCTGCCGGTGCCGTTGAGTTTCTGATCGCCGGTGGTGCCGAGTAAGTTGGCGAGCGCGCCGGTGGGAGACTTGACGCCGGCGAGCTGGCTGATCGACTGGGAGGCGGAGGAGGCGCGTTCGGAGGTGCTGACGCCGGATGCGACTGCGTTGACCGACTCGCTGACGACGATGGTCACGACATCATCGACGTGGCTGGCGCGCTGATCGCGGCCGAGTTCGTCGAGACGCGCCGTGGGCGACCAGATGGCGCCGGGCAAAGCCTCATCCTTCTCGGCGGTGGCGGCGGCGCTCTTCAGATACTGTTCGAGCAGAGTAGGAGTGGGGGCTTTGGTCGACTTCTTTTTCGAGGTGGACGCAGCGCTCACTGGCGCGAATGCCACCAGCGAAGCGACCAGCATGGACAGAGAGAGACTGGTGACGCGATTCATAGAGCAGGTCCTTTGCCGACAACGATCACGGCCTTCGATCCGGATTCGGCGCGTGCGCGAAAGGTCTTACCGGTAAGAGGATTGCGAAATTCGGCATACTCGCCGGCGCGCACGGTGGATTCGGCGACGGCGTCGAAGTGCAGAACGGCGAGGCCGCTGCGGACTTCTACGCGCACCAGATCGCCGCGCTTAATAGCGGGAGCTTCGTCGAGCAGAGAGAGCGGAATTTCGGCTCCGGCCGGGATGGGGCGGTGGATCACGCGGCCGGTCACCTGTTCGAGGCGGGAGGCGGTGGCGTCGCGTTTCAGGGGGCCGGTTTTTGTTTCGGTTTCGAGCGAGGCCGCTGCGACAGGGGTATCGGCCACCAGGGCGGTGCGGGTGACTACGGTCGAGTAGGTGACGGTGACGGCGACGCGGGCCCAGACGGCGATTCTGCGGGTATCGGTGTATTGGACGAAGCCGCGCCAAAGCTGAGCGCCATCGTTGCCGGGGGCGGGCGGTTCGAGGGCGGAGAGCGGAAACTGGAGCTTACCGGAAGGTATGGCGGCGCGGGCCATGTCGATCAGGCGCAGGGTAGCACCGGCAGGTAAGGCTGGCCGCATGGCCTGGACGAACTCGGCATCGGCGGGAACGTGCACCGGTATTTCGAAACAGATATCGGCAAAGTCCACAGCCTGAATGCCGTTGGCGCGGGCGATGCGCTGCAATTCGGCGGCGGTAAAAACGCGGCCGGCGCCGGGGGCTGGCGCGTAGCCGAGCTGCAGCGAGGCAGGCAGTGAGAAGAATTTCGGATCCGCCGCGGTGAGATCGGCGCCGGCGATACGATCTCCGGTGACGGGGAGGCATCGCGCCGAAATAACGGCGGGCAGCAGCGATAAGAAGAGGATCGGGAGAAATCGCATCGGGTACCTTCGTTACTGTCGCTACTGTTTGAGGTTGTTGACCTGCTGGTACATCTCGTCGGCAGCCTTGACTACCTTGGAGTTTGCTTCGTAGGCGCGCTGGGCGGTGATCATGTTGATGAATTCATCGACCACGCTGACATTGGATTGCTCGACATAGCCCTGCATGATGGTGCCTACGCCATCGGCGCCGCCCGGGGTGCCGACAATGGCGGCTCCGGAGGCATCGGTTGGGGTGAAGAGACTGCCACCCATCGAGTTGAGGCCGGCGGGATTCTGGAAGTTGGCGAGCGTGATCTGGCCGGCGTTCTGGGCCTGGGTCTGGCCGGTGAGGGTGTAGGAAACGGTGCCATCGGCGGCGATGTTCACGGACTGGGCCGCGGGAGGGATGGTGATCTGGGGCTGAAGAAGATTGCCGTCGGAAGTGACCAGGCTGCCGGTGTTGCTGAGCTGGAACGAACCGTTGCGCGAGTAGGCCAGGTTGCCATTGGCCTGCTGGATCTGGAAGAAGCCGTTGCCCTGGATGACGAGATCGAGCGGGTTGTTGGTGCTGGAGAAGGCGCCCTGCTGGAAGATGATTTCGTTCGACACGGCACGCGTGCCGAGACCGAGTTGCAGGCCGGAGGGCACGATGGTGGACTGACCGGCGGAGGAGCCGGGCGCCACCATGTTCTGATAGAGCAGATCCTGGAACTGCGCGCGACGCGATTTGTAGCCGGTAGTGTTGGCGTTTGCCAGATTGTTGGCGATGTTATCGATATTGAGCTGCTGGGCGGTCATGCCGCTGGCTGCGCTGTATAAGGCTCGGATCATATATTTTTTCTCTTTTCTCTTCAGATTTTGGTGTGCCGCGCTGCGATGGCGTTTACGAGACCACTCGCGCGACCTGTTCGATGGCCTGTTTGCTGAGGTCGTTGCCAATGCCGGCGGCTTTTTGCAGAATCTCAAACTGGCGGGTAATGCCAATGAGACGCACGGCGGATTCGGCTGCGCCGACGTTCGATTGTTCGAGCTTGCCCTGCATAATCGCGCCTGTGGCGGGGACGACGGCGGCGTTTTGCGCGGCAATGAAATAGTTAGAACCTTCTTTGGAAAGATCGCCGGGGCTGAACGAGGCGAGCTGTAACTTCGCGACGGCAGTGCCGCCCTGTTGTACGGTTCCGTCTTTAAGGATTTCGACGGGCAGGCTTCCATCGAGAGCGATGGGCAGGCCGGTCTGGGCGCGGACCGGGTTTCCATCGGACGCGGTGAGCGTGCCGGCGGGGGATAAGCGAAAATTGCCGTTCCTTGTATAACGAACGCCGCGGGCGGTCTGGATGGCGAAGAGGCCATCGCCATCGACGGCAACGTCGAGCGGGTTATAGGTAGGGCGCAGGTCGCCGGCGGAAAGATCGGTCCATTGTTTCTCGATGACGGGGAGAGTGGTGAGATCGTTCTGGCCTTCGGCGCTGGCTTCGGCGCTCGAGTAGACGCTGTAGAACTCGCGGTCCGCCTTGTAGCCGCCGGTCTCGGCATTGGCGAGATTGTTGGCGAGCAGATCGAGCGACTGCATGCGGGAGCGCATGCCACTGGCGGCTGAGATTGAGATACTGTCCATAGTTTTTTTTCTAACGCTCTGGCCACAGACAATGCATCTGGTCTGCCGAAGCGAATAATTCCTATAACCCCCTCAAAATCAGGGGGGACGGGACGATAAGGTCTATGCGGCAGGTTAGCGAAAGCGCCAGGATATTGGCGAAATACCGGAATTCGGCGAGATCGTGACGCGACGAAAATCCGTAACAGATTGAAATTGCGCCGCTGAGAGTTTGGTCCAAAGACTGCCTTGCAGAACGCGTGACCTTACCCCCCGCCGCTCCGCCGGTTGCCGCATCCGTTCCGATTACCTCCCCATCCGTTCCTTATAGAACAGGTGCGGCGACCAGGCAGAACAGCGGCACGTCGCAAACATATAAGGCGAACGCCACGGTCACGGCAGGTTCGAGGCCGAATCAGAACAGGACGAACGCGAACAGCCAGTCGCGTAGTACGGCCAGCAGTTCGGGCGATGCGGAGGCGGTGGACAGCTACGGCGACTCAACGCCGGAAGATGCGTTCGCCTACCTCATACAACAGATGTCTTCGCAGGGATCGGCTCCCCAGGCTCCAGCGCCCCAGGCACAGTCAGCCAGTGCGGATCAGGGATTCTTTCGCGCCTGGCAGGTTGCCAGCGGAGGCGCAACGCCCGTGGTTCCGACAGTAGCCGGGCAGGCAGCGACCGGCGCCGGGGCATCGGCAATGGAATCGGCGGCGGCCACGGTGGCAGCGGCAACGGCGCCGGCGGGAGTGGGCACGGATAAGAAGATGGGGCCGGGTAGCGCGTCGCGTTCGGCGACTGCCACGACGGCGGCGTCGGCGAAGGACCCTTCGCCAAATATCCCGCAGGCGCCGATCGACGTGGTCACGGCACCCGCGCCAGTGAAGCCGAAGTTAGCACTGCTTTCGGATGCGGGCGGCGGCGTGGCGGAAGCTCAGATGAAGCCGCAGGCACTACACGCAGCAGCTTCGAAGCCGGAAGCGGCGCTGACGGTTGTAATCCGCACAGGCGATCAGGTGGCACCGCCTCCCGCGCCGGCAGCGAGCGAGGCGGCGTCGACGGTACAGGCGGCGGTGTATGCGGCACATCAGTCAGAGGCGGTCGCATCTCAGTCCGAGGCAGTCACATCGGCGGCGGAAACGAAGCAGGAGAACGCGGCCACCTCGGCGACCGCGCCGCTGGCTGGCGCCGCGCAGGTTTCTGGTACGACGCAGGTCACCAGCTATGACGCGGTGATGCCGGTAACGGGGTCTTCTTCTGGTTCTTCTGCGCGCAGCGAAACGGAGTCGCGCAAGACGGCGGCTGTGGAGAGCGCGGCAGCTCCGGATATCGCGGTGGCGCGATCGGCAGGCCCGCAGGCGACTGCATTCCAGGATCTTCAGCTGAAGGCGGAGCCGGCGAAAACCGATACGGCCGCGCCGCGCGGCGAAGCGGCAAAGGCTCCCGCCGCGCCGGCGGAAGCGCCCGGGCCGGAGAAGAGTGCGTCGCCGCTGAAGTCGGTTGCGCTCGAATTCACGCCGGACGGCGCGCGCGACGTGAAAGTGCGGCTATCGGAGCGTGGCGGCGAGGTACATGTATCGGTGCATTCGACCGATCCATCGGTTACGAAGAATCTTCGCGCCGGAGTAACGGATTTAGCCAGCGTTCTGGAACACGCGGGCTACGACGCGAAAGCGTGGACAGGCGGACGGCAGCAGCAGAGCAATCCGCAGCAACAGGAACCACAAACACCGCAGCGCCGCAACAGCAGGACGGGCGCGGCGACGGACCAGTTCGACAACATTCTGCAACAACCCAATCAGGAGAATTCATGAGCAGCATCGCGAATCCGATAACCGGGCCTACAACGCCGACGACACCGTCTTCGGCCGCCACATCACCAACCGATCCGCTGGCCAGCGAATCGACCTTCTTAACGCTGCTGGTTTCACAGCTGCAGAATCAGGATCCGCTGGATCCGGTGGACAGCAACCAGTTCGTTTCACAGCTAACCCAGTACAGCCAGCTGGAGCAACTGATCGGAATCCACTCCGATACGACCACGCTCAGCACGGCGGTGACGGCTTCGTCTACGGCCCCGACAGGCACGACGCCTACAGCACAGACGACGGCGGCACAAACCACGGCGGCACAGGCGGCGGCACAGGCGGCGGCACAGGCGGCGGCGGGCGTGGATCCGCTCGGCGCCATTTCAACAAACACGTTAGTTCCCAGCAATTTAAATACAGGAGTCATTAACTAAATGTCATCGGCCTTTTCAAACGCACTTTCAGGACTGAACGCGAACTCACTCGCAATCGACACGGTCAGCGGCAATCTTGCCAACCTCAACACTACAGGCTACATGGACAACGGGGTTTCATTTCAGGACCTGCTGAGCGGCGTCAACACCCAGTCCAACACGAGCGTGTCGGGATCGGTGTTTGCCCAGACCGCCACGCAATTCAGTCAGGGCTCCATAACGACCACGAGTCAGCCATACGATGCCGCGATTCAGGGCAACGGGTTTTTCGTATTGAACGCGCCGAACGGGCAGCAGTCGTTTACCCGGGGAGGCGACTTTACGGTGAGCTCGAGCGGCGAACTGCTGGGCGCGGGCGGTGAGAACGTGCAGGGCTGGAACGCAGCCGGCGGCGTTCTCAGCACAAGCGGCGCCACGGGGAACATTGTGTTGCCCATCAGCGGTTCGCAGCAACCGCTGGCGACCACCAACATGACCATCAGCGCCAATCTGGACTCGAATACCGCGGTGAACGGCACTTTCAGCTCGCCGATTCAGGTATTTGACGCGCAGGGCAACGGGCACACTCTGACAGCGACTTACACGGAGACCGCGCCGAATAACTGGTCGTATAACGTGACCATCCCGGCGGCCGACGTAGGGGCCACGGGGCCAGACCCGGTGGTAGGTTCGGGAACGCTGACATTCAACGGCTCAGGCCAGCTGATCACGCCCGCACCCACGGACCCGCCATCCGCTATCGCCGTTACGGGGCTGACGGACGGCGCATCGGATCTGGCCATTAACTGGAATTTCTACAATTCCCAGGGCGCGACGCTGACGCAATTCAGTGAAGCTTCGGCGAATCTGGCGAGTAAGCAGGATGGCACGGCGCCGGGGCAGCTAACCGGGACGAGCATCGGAGCCAATGGGCAGATCAGCGCCAATTATTCGAACGGGTCACAGGTGGTAGTGGCGCAGCTTGCGCTGGCATCGGTACTGAATCCGGGTTCGATGCAGAATCTGGGCAACAACTCGTTCAGCGTGACTTCGGCGACGGCCACGCCGATTATCGGTACGTCGGCGACGGGATCGCGCGGACAGATCACGGGCGGAGCGCTGGAATCGTCGACGGTGGATATTGCGACGGAATTCACGAATCTGCTGACGTATGAACGCGGTTACCAGGCGAATTCGAAAGTGATTACGACCGAGGACGACGTGATGCAGTCGACAATCGGCCTGATTCAGCAGTAGCTCTCCGGAAGTAAGGCCACTGACAAGGGGGAATAGCCGCAGGTTGAAGGCAGGCCTATTCCTCCTGGCAAAAACCGCCGATAGTGTTTTCAGCAGGCAGTTCTCAGCGATTTTTTATGACTCCACAGGAGCAGGTTGCCCATATTGGCGATGTACGGATCGAAATCGAAGTGCAGCTCGACCAGCGATGGATGAAGCTGTCGGAGATTCTCGCGCTGGAGGAAGGCAGCATTCTCGAAATGCGGCGTTCGGCCGGAGAAAACATCGACATTTACGTGGGCTCGAAGCTTTTGGCGTTCGGGGAAATCGTTATTATCGAGAACATTATGGGCGTGCGAATTACGGATTTCAGTACTGAAAACTAACGTCATGGACGACCTTCAACCTATACTTGCGGTCATTGTAGTTCTGAGCCTGCTGGGAGGCTTGCTGTTTTACCTGCGGCGGCGCGGAATGGCATCGTTCGCCGGATTTCCGGCGGCAGGGGGATTTGGCAAACAGGGGGCTGTTGCGCGGCAACTGAAGCTGGTGGAGCGGGTGCCGCTGGGCGCGCACCATGCGCTGCACCTGGTTCGGGTGGGCGAACGGCTCATGCTGGTGGCGACGGCTCCGGGATCGTGCCAGGTGCTGGACGCGGCGGTGCGGGAGCAGGGACTGTGAGGAAGATACTCCGAATCGTGATGGCGCTCCTTATATCCAGCGGCACGGCGGACGCGGCGGCGCGAGCGGTGGCGGCTGCACCACCGTCGATTATTCCCACGATGCCGAAGGATCTGAGCACGCCGATGCAGATCATCATCCTGATGACTTTGCTGACGCTGCTGCCGGCGATTGTGATGTCGATTACGCCATTTCTGCGAATTTCGATCGTGCTGCATTTTCTGCGGCAGGCGATGGGGACGCAGACCGCGCCATCGAATCAGGTGCTGCTGGCGCTTTCGCTGTTTTTGACCACAGTGCTGGTGGCGCCGCTGGGCTCGCAGATTTATAACGAAGCGTGGCAGCCGATGGAGAACGGCAGCATGACCGCCTCCCAGGCATGGGACACGGGCACGAAACCGCTGAAGGCCTATCTGGGCCGCTATGTGCGCGAAAAGGATGTGAAGTTGTTTCTGGATATCACGCACGCGCCGGCTCCTCATGCGGCGGCGGATCTGGATCTGACGGTGCTGGCTCCGGCGTATATGCTTTCGGAGATGCGGGCGGGTTTTCAGATTGGCGCGATTCTGTTTTTGCCTTTCCTGCTGGTGGATATTGTGGTGGCGTCGGTGACGCTGTCGATCGGGATGGTGCAGTTGCCGCCGGCGATGGTATCGGCTCCGTTTAAAATCCTGCTGTTCGTTCTGGCGGATGGCTGGAATCTGACGATCGGGTCGCTTATGAAAGGCTTCGCATGACACCGGACGGAGTGTCGCACATTATCGGCGAGATGTTTATGACGGCGTTCTGGGTGTGCGCGCCGCTGCTGGCGATCGGGCTGGCGACGGGCATTCTGGTGAGTCTCATCCAGATTGTCACTTCGATTCAGGATGCGGGTTTCAGCGCGATTCCGCGCCTGGTGGCTTTTCTGGGCGGCGCGCTGCTGCTGATGCCCTGGATGATTCACCGGACGATGTCGTACGCGACGGACATTCTGGGAAATCTAAGCCGTTATGCCCGCTGACGCGCTTTTCAATTTCGGCACATTACTGGGGTTTTTGTTTACGCTGGCGCGGGTATCGGGAGTTTTCGCGCTGCTGCCGCTGGCAGCGCTGCGGGCGGCGCCGGAAGCGGCGAAGATTGTGTTATCGCTGGCGTTCACGGTGATCCTGTGGCCGGAATGGAAATCGCCGATGGCGATTGGCGAGGTCACGATCGGCCGGATTGTGGTGGGGCTGGCGGGAGAAATGGCGCTGGGGCTGGCGATCGGCCTGACTGTGGCGATCGTGCTCGAGCTGTTTCAGGTGGCCGCGCAGATGGTGAGCCTGCAGGCGGGGCTGGGGTACGCCTCGACGATCGATCCAACGAGCGGGGCGGATTCTACGGTACTGATCACGCTGGCTCAGTTGACTGCCGGGCTGCTCTTTTTTGCCACGGGCGGGGACCGGATGCTGGTGAAGGTGCTGGCGGATAGTCTGCGTTTGTGCCCACCGGAATCGTTCACGGTGAGCCGAGGGTGGGCGGAGCCGATTATTCGCTTCTCTTCGACGATTTTCAGCGCGGGGCTGCGGCTGGCGGCTCCGATTATCGCGCTGTTGCTGCTGGCCGACGTTTCGCTGGCGGTACTGGGCCGGATGCAGCAGCAGTTGCATCTGGTGAGCCTTACAATGCCGGTGAAACTAGCGGCGACTATGCTGCTGCTGGCGGCGACGATGGCGTTTCAGCCGTCGTTTTTCGTATCGATGATGGCTACGGGCGTGCGGTTGATGGAAGAGTTGTTCCGGAACGCGCGTTAGGCCCCCTTTTGCTAAAGGCATTGCCATGTTCTGCCGATCTCTCGACTCAGTAACAGAGAGTTTGAGCAGAAATTACGCGACATGGCGGATACCGGACAACAAACAGAAAAAGCCACTCCCCAGCGCCTGAAAAAGGCGCGTGAGAAGGGCGATTTCCCCGCCACACGCGAATTCGTCGCGGCATTCCAGTTTCTCGCCTTCGTCTATCTGGGCGCCTCCTACTTTCCTGGCTGGCTGGGCAATATCGAATCGACCATGCAGATGGGGTTGCGGCGCGCTTTTACCATCGCGCAGACGGGATCGCTGACGAGCGGCGATCTGCTCACGCTGTTTACGCTGCTGGCGCGAACGGCATTGCTGCCGCTGGCGCTGCTGGGCGGAATGCTGATGGCGATCACGTTGTTTTTTCAGCTGGCGTCGAACGGCATGGGTTTCAGCCTGGCGAAGCTGACGCCGGATTTCACGCGGCTGAATCCGGCGGGCAAGCTGAAGAGCATACCCGGCACGAACATGGCGCACTTCATACAGGCGGTGGTGATGATCCCGCTTATGTTCTGGCTGACGTGGACTCTGGTGCGGGACCGGCTGCCGGATCTGCTGCGGCTGCCCATGATGCCGGTTTCGTCGGGTGCGATAGCGGCGGGGGCGCTGGTGAAAGAAGCGATGCAGCGCGCCTCCTACGTTCTGGTGGGGCTGGGCGCGGTGATGCTGGTGCGCGAGCGCGCCAAGTACAGCAAGAAGCTGCGCATGAGCAAGCAGGAAATCCGCGACGAATCGAAAGAGAACGACGGCAATCCGCACACGAAAGCGCGGGTGCGGCGCATACAGAGAGATATGCGCCGGCGCAACATGATGAAGGAAATTGCGAAAGCTACGGCGGTGATCGTGAACCCGACGCACTACGCGGTGGCGCTGCAGTATGAACAGGGCGTGATGACGGCTCCGAAAGTGGTGGGCAAGGGCAAGAATTATCTGGCGGCGAGGATACGGCAGCGGGCGATTGAGAACCAGATTCCGATTATCGAGAATCCGCCGCTGGCGCAGGCGCTGTATAAATCCGTGGATGTGGGCCAGGATATTCCGCCGCATCTGTATCGCGCGGTGGCTGAAATTCTGGCGTACATATTCAAGATTATGGGGAAGGCCCGTTAATGACAGCTTCCGCAACAGGCGCGGCTACAGGTAAGAAGGGCGCGGGGTTCCGGCTGCCGAAGGGGGTCGCGGCGGAAATGCTGGTGCCCGCCGCGGTACTGGGAATCATTGTGGCGCTGATTACGCCGATCCCGAGTTATCTGCTGGATTTTCTGATCGTGACCGACATCATGATGTCGGTAGTGGTGATGATGGTGGCGATGTACATCACCAAGCCGGTGGATTTCAACGTATTTCCCACTACGCTGCTGATGCTGACGTTGTTCCGGCTGGCGCTGAACGTATCGAGCTCGCGTCTGATTTTGCTGAACGGCCATGGCGGGACGACGGCGGCAGGCGACGTGATTCAGGCCTTCGGGAATTTTGTGGTGGGCGGGAATTATATTGTCGGCACGGTGATTTTTCTGGTGCTGATTGCCATACAGTATGTGGTTATTAATCACGGCGCGGTGCGTATATCCGAAGTCACGGCGCGATTTACCCTGGACGCGCTGCCGGGCAAGCAGATGTCGATCGATTCGGATCTGAATTCGGGGCTGATCGACGAGACGACGGCGCGGCAACGGCGTAAGCAACTGGCGGCGGAGGCGGAATTTTTCGGCGCGATGGACGGCGCGAGCCGGTTCACGCAGAGAGATGCCGTGGCGGGCGTGCTGATCACGGCGATCAATATCATCGCGGGGCTGCTGATTGGCGTGGTGCAGCATGGCATGGATATCGGGAAGGCGCTGCAGACTTATACGGTGCTGACGATCGGCGACGGGCTGGTGACGGTGATTCCGGCGCTGATGATTTCCATTTCGGGCGCGATGATCATCACGCGGGCCAGTTCGGAAAACCGGCTGGGCGTGGAGTTTCAGAAGCAGGTGTTCGGCGCGGCGCAGCCGCTGATGCTTTCGAGCGGCGTGCTGATCGCGCTGTCGATTTTTCCCGGCCTGCCCAGTATTCCGTTTCTGCTGATGGGCGGTGGCCTGGGAGCGGCGGCGTGGAACATGAAAAAGAAGACCAGGCAGGTGGCCGCTGAGGCCGCAGTGGCTGCGCCGAAGGCAACCAGAGAGAATCTGGAAGATCTGCTGAAGATTGAGCCGCTTTCGGTGGAGGTTGGGGTGGGGCTGATTTCATTCCTGACCGGGGGCGCGAATTCACAGCTGCTGAAGCGCATTGGCGGGATACGCAAGCAACTGGCGACGGATCTGGGGTTCATTATTCCGCCGGTGCGGGTGGCGGACAATTTAGCGCTGCGGGCGCGCGAGTATTCGATCAGCCTGAAGGGTGTGGAAATGGCGCGCTTCGAGCTGCCGCCGGGCTCGGAACTGGCAATCGCACTAACCGCGACGGAAAAGCCGCCGGAAGGAAAGCCGACGAAAGACCCGGCGTTCGGCGTGAATGCATGGTGGGTGCCGACGTCTCTGGCAGAAAAGACCCGGACCATGGGATACACGGTGATCGACCCGCTGAGCGTGATCAGTACGCATCTTTCGGAGCTGATCAAGCGCACGGCACACGAGCTGTTTTCGCGGCAGGAAGCAAAACGCGTGCTGGACCGGGTGACGGCGGACAATCCCAAAGTGGTGGAAGATCTGGTGCCGAAGCTTTTGACGCTGGCGACGGTGCAACGCGTGTTTCAGAATCTGCTGCGGGAACGGGTATCGATCCGGGATGCGGTATCGGTGCTGGAAGCGCTGGGCGAAGCGGCGCCGACGACGCGGAATCCGGTGCTGCTGACGGATTATGTGCGGCAAGCGATCCGGCGCGTGGTGGTGCGTCCGTATCTGAGCATGAATGGCGAGCTGCCGGCGTGGTTTCTGGATCAGCCGATTGAGCGCATTGTGGAAAGCGGCGTGGAGCACGGCGAATCGAACAGCTCGCTGGCGCTGGCGCCGGGGGCGCTGCGGGATTTGCTGGAACGGCTGCAGCGCGCGGTGGGAACGCCGGAATCGCCGGTGGTGGTGATTACGGCGGCGAGTTGCCGGTATTTTCTGCGGCAGGCAGTGGAATCGTCTATGCCGAACCTATTTTTTCTGGGACACAGCGAGATCCCGGCGGGCGTTAAGGTTGTTTCGCTCGGAATCATTCAATAGCGACTACACAGGAGACAAAACGAAATGCAATCCAAGACATATTTTGCCAGCAGCGTTCAGGCTGCGATGGATGTGGCGCGACGGGAGCTGGGGCCGGACGCGATGCTGGTGACGTCGCGGCCGGCGCCCGACGATGTGCGGGCGTTTGGACGGCTGGAAGTAACGTTTGCGTGGGATCCCGATGCCGCGGTTCCGGAACCTGAAAAGCCGCTGGCATTGGAGAAGCCGCGTGCGTCGGCCGATAGCGGGCAGAGGCGCGGGGACAGCGGGCGGGCTGACAGCGGGCTGGAGGATATCCGGCTGGAGATTTCGGCGTTGCGCGCGGCGTTTGGCCGACAAGCCGGAAGCAAGCCGGGCGTGGCGGCGGGTGGGCCGGAAGTGGCTGAGGTGGACGGCGAGGCCGTTCAAAGTCTCTGCGAAACCGGTTTTGAAAGCGCCATGGCGCGCCAGATTACGGCGGCGGCGAAGGGCGAGATATTGCAAGAGCTGGAAAGGCGAATTCCGGCAGGCGAATTTACGCCGATGAGGCCGGACGAGAGCCGGACGCTGGCGTTTGTGGGAGCTCCCGGGCGAGGGAAAACCTCCAGCCTGGTAAAAATTGCGGTGCGATACGGACTGGCGAACCGGATCCCGACGCGGATTTACACGGCGGGCGCGCACGGCGTGGGGGCGACGGAACAGATGGCACGGTATGCGGCGATTCTGGGCGTTCCTTATCAATCGTTTGAGACGTTTGAGAGCCTGAATCTGGCGCTCCACGGGGACCGGTGGAAGGGCCTGGTTTTGATCGATACGCCGGGCGGGGCGGCGAGCGACCGGCAGGAAATGGACGGGATGGCGAAGTTTTTCGCGCGGCGCACCGATATTGAGAAGCATTTGGTCATAAGGGCGGAAGCCCGATCTGCCGATATGCGGTTTATGGTGACAAAATTCGCCGCAGTTCAGCCGACGCGGCTCCTGTTTACAGGGGTTGATGAAGTACGCGGGCTGGGAGCGGCGGCGGAAACCATAATACGGAGCGGAATCGCAGCGACGTTCTTCGGAACGGGGCCGCAGATTCCGGAAGATCTGGAAGAAGTGAGCGTGGCGAAGCTGGCCAGATCGTTGTGGACGACGAATCGGCTGGCGGCGAGAGCGGCGTAGAGATCGGAAAGTCGGGGATAAGGCGGAGTGCCAGGGGGCAGTCCGAGAGGCAAAACTTTGGCAGTTCCAGCACACTACTATCAGTCGGCGGAGGCGGTTACCGGGGAGGAGCGCGAGCGGCTCATCATCGAGCATCTGCCGCAGGTGCGGCTGATTGCGCGCAAGATCCACGAACGCGTACCGGATTCGGTGGCGCTGGACGATTTGCTATCGGCCGGGGTGTTGGGGCTGATTCATGCCATCGACAATTTCGATCCGACGCAGAATGTAAAGCTGCGGACTTATGCGGAATACCGCATTCGCGGGGCGATTCTGGACAGTCTCAGGGCGTGCGACTGGGCGCCGCGCATGAAGCGCAAGCTGGCGAGAACGCTGGAAGCGGGACTGCTGAAGGCCGAACAGCGCTGGGGCAGAGTGCCGGAAGAAGCCGAAATCGCCGCGGAACTGGGGATGCCGGTGGAAGAATACCGGACGAAACTCGGGGAAGTGGCGGCGCTCGACATCGGCGAGCTGGAGTTTCTGCGGGACGAGCGGGAGACGCCGATACTGCTGAAGTATGTATCGACGCCGGACGAGGATTCGCCCGCGCAGCAGCTGGAGAAAGTGGAGCTGGAGAGGCTGATCGCGGGTGCGATCGACCGGATTCCGGCGGCGGAGAAGACGGTGCTGAGCCTTTATTTTTACGAAGAGATGACGCTTCGGGAGATTGCAGAGATTATGGGGATCCATTTTTCGCGGGTATCGCAAATTAAAACGCAGGCGATTCTGCGTTTGCGTAACGCAATCGGGCAGCGCTGGCCGAACGCGCGCGGAGGCACAGCGTAATGGCGGAACCGGGTACCGCTAAATCAGTGCGCGGCCGAATTGCCGGCTATGCGGGCGAGGCACTCGCCGCGGCGCTAAACGGCCTTACGGCCGGGGGATTCGGGGTTGCGCTTTCCGGCGGGAACGACACGGAAAAGCCGGAGGAGCCGCTGGTCTGGCGGCAGGCGTTGTCGCTGGCGGCGGGAGCGGAACTCTGGCTGATTGCGGGCAAAGACCTGTGGGACGCGGTGGGGCAGATGATTCTGGGCGGAGCGGGAATCGACTCCGCAACGGATGAGGATTGCCGATCCACGTGGCTTGAGATCGCAGGGCAGACGATGAGCGGGGTTGCCAGCGCGATGACGGCGGAACAGGGGCGCGAGATTTTGGCGACGGAGGGCGCGCAGGATGCGGAAGTGCCCGATGAGCAGACGCCGGACGCGATTCTCGAAGTGCGGAACAACGCTCAGATCTGGCATGTGCGGATCGCGTGGACAAGCCAGCTGGCGCAGGCCTGTAATCCCCCGGCGCCGCAGCCGTTGGCTCAGGCAAACAGCCCGGTTGTTCACGAAGGCATCACATCGAAGACTCTCGATTTGCTGCTGGACGTGGCGTTGCCGGTGAGCGTATCTTTTGGCAAGACGTCGCTGCAGATTCGCGAGGTGCTGAAGCTGAACACAGGTTCGGTGGTGGAACTGGATCGCCTGGTTTCCGAGCCGGTGGATGTGATTGTGAACAACTGCGTGATCGCGCGCGGCGAAGTGGTGGTGGTGGACGGGAACTACGGGGTGAGGGTGATTCATCTGGCGAGCCGGGCGGACCGGCTGCGATCGGGCATGAGCGAGGCATCGTCGAGACTGGGTGGCGCGACAAGATGATACGGCTGGCGGATTTTCAGTCGAGCGTCCCCATGACGATTACCGAGGCCGTGGCGGCGGCAGGGCTGCTCATCGGGATGGTCAGTCTGCCGATGAACTGGCGCCTGAGGATTCTGCGACGGCGGGACATGAGCGCGATGCGGGAGATGCAGAAAAGTCTGCAGGAAAGCGCGCGCGAGGCAATGGAGCGAGGGCAACAGCAATGCCTGGCGGAAATCGCAGAGGTGCGCGAGACCCTGGCGGAAGCGGAAAAGAATGCACAGGCGAATCTGGAGCGTCTGCGCGACGGGCGGCTGGGGATGCCGTCGCGGGCGCGGGCACTGCGGATGCTGCGATCGGGCATGGCTGCCGAGACGACGGCGGTGGAGCTTGGCCTGGCCAGGAACGAAGTGCAGCTTTTGGAAAAAGTCGCGATTTTGCTGGCTCCGCGGAATTAGTATTTAGTTGCACAGGCTGGCGCATGGTTACGGCCTGCTAACCCGTCCTTTCGCCGCCTTTTCAGGCAAACTTCAGTAATACATGGTCCACTGGTAGACTTGCGGCAATGAGCGCGCCTGCGTGTCCTTTTTGGAGACGCACGGGGCGCGAAATTGACTTGGTGCGAGTTAGATGATGGACGCCAGACTCTTCCGAATAGTTCTTTTCCCCCTGGTCCTGCTTCCCTGCCTTGCGTGGGGGCAGGCCGCGGCCCCCACGGTGATCGACTTAGGACAGGCCATCAGCCGGGCGCGGCAGTATGGTGGCCAGGTGCAGGGCGCCAATCTCGCTCTGGCGCAAGCCACGGAAGACCGGGTACAGGCGAAAGCTGCGACTAAACCGCAAGTCAGTGCGCTGAGCCAATACATTTACACGGAAGGCAACGGGACGCCCTCGGGTGTTTTCGTCAGCAACGACGGGGTCCACGTTTACAACGATCAGGGGCTGGTGCATCAGGACGTGATGCCGCTGATTAAGCGCGGAGCGCAACAGCGGGCCGAGGCGGCCGAAGCGGTGGCGCGGGCTAAGGTGGACGTGGCGGCGCGCGGGCTAAACGCAACTGTGATCCAGAATTTCTATGCGATTGCGGACGCGATGCGGAAGGTAGACAACGCCACGCTGAGCCTGACGGAAGCGCGTCAGTTTGTGGATATTACGCAAAAGCAGGAAAGCGGCGGTGAAGTGGCACATGCCGATGTGGTGAAGGCGCAGCTGCAAATGCAACAGCGGCAGATCGACCTCAACGAGGCGCAGCTGACCGTGGTGAAAGCGAAGATTGCGCTGGCGGTGCTGATTTTCCCCGACCCGCAGACCGATTATTCGATCCGAGACGATCTGGACCAGGTGGATGCGCTGCCGCCGCTGCCGGAGGCGCGCGGTCAGGCGACAGCTACGAACCCGGATGTGAAAGCGGCGAGCGCGGCGGTCAATGAAGCGGGGTACGACGTGAGCGTGGCGCGGTACGGGTATCTGCCGACGATCGGTCTGGATTTTTTTTATGGACTGAATTCGAATGTGGTTGCGCTGCATAATCAGGACGGCGATCAAAATATTGGCGCGGCGGCGATGGTTACGGTCAACATACCGGTGTGGAACTGGGGCGCGACGAAGAGCCGGGTGAAGCAGGCGCAGCTTCGACAGGATCAGGCGCGGCTGGATCTTTCGCTGGCACAGCGGAACCTGCAGGCTAACCTGGCGACTGCGCACGCCGAGGCGGATGGCGCGCTGGGGCAAGTGAGTCTGCTGCGTCAGGGCGTGAGTTACGCGACCGACAGCTTAAGGCTGACGCTGCTGCGCTATCAGGCCGGTGAGGCGACGGCGTTCGAGGTTTCCGATGCGCAATCGGCAGTGAAGCAGGCGCGGGATGCGTATGACGACGGGCTGGCGCGGTATCGCGTGGCGCGGGCGAATCTGCGCACGCTGATGGGGACATTATGAGGATGCGATTATCCGGTTGGCTGGTGCTGGTTGCGACGCTGGTTGCGACGCTGGCGGGCTGCGGCGGCGCGAAGAAGGAAGCGGCCGAGGTGGAAGCGCCGACGCCGGTGCAGGTGGAGGAGGTGCGCAAGGGACCGATCGACCACATGGTTACGGCGGACGCGGTGCTTTATCCGGTGAACCAGGACAATGAAACTGCCAAAATCAGCGCTCCCGTGAAGGCTGTTCTTGTGAATCGCGGCGACCATGTCAAGGCGGGGCAGTTAATTATTGAACTGGAAACCGCCGATCTGGCGGCGACGGCCAACGAGAGCAAGAGCCTCTACGATCAATCGCAGTCGGCGCTGCAGACGGTGACCGGATCGACGGTCATCGAAGACAAAAGCAAAGCGCAGAACGATCTGGCATCGGCGCAACAGGTGCTGGATGCGGCGAAGAAAGTTTATGAAAGTCGCGTGGCGCTGCAGAGCCAGGGCGCGCTGGCGCAGCGACTGGTAGACGACGCGAGAGTCTCTCTGGCGCAGGCGCAGGCGACGTACGATATCGCGAAGAAGCATCTGGAGACGCTGGATTCGGTGGGGCAACGGGAACAGATACGCGCGGCGCAGCTACAGGTGGATGCGGCGAAGGCACATTACGAGAATTCCACCGTCCAGATGTCGTACGGCAAAATCACCAGCAAGATTTCCGGCATCGTTGCGGACCGCCCGGTCTATCCGGGAGAAATGCCGGCGAGCGGTACGCCACTGATTTCGATCATCGACATTTCAAGCGTGGTGGCGAGGGCAAATGTGCCGGTACGTGAGGCCGCGTCGGTTCAGGTAGGGCGACCGGCGACGATTACCGGCGCGGGCGGCGATGTGCTGGGCAAGGTGACGGTGGTGAGTCCGGCGGTGGATCCGAATACGACGACGGTGGAGGTCTGGGTGGAGGCTCCGAATCCGGGAGAGAAGCTGAAGCCTGGCGATACCGTGCATGTAGCGATCAAGGCGGAGACATTGCAGGACGTGACGCTGGTACCGGCATCGGCGATTCTGAATGCCGATGAAGGCGGGCAGATGGTGATTGTGATCACGCCCGACAATGTGGCGCATCAGCACAAGGTATCGATCGGGATTCGCCAGGGAACGAACGTAGAGATTGTCAGCGGCGTGAACGAAGGTGACAAAGTGGTGACGGTGGGCGGGCTGGGGCTGGACGACGGATCGAAAGTCATTGTGAAAGAAACGCCGCCGGAAGATGACGACGACGCAAAATAACGGGCGCGAACGACCATGGAAGATCCGAAATCATTAGCGCCCGCCGTTGGGGCGGACGCGGGGCACGAACACTGGACGGCCCGGTTCGCGAAGCCGATCCTGTTCGTGATCATCACGCTGATCGGCATGGGCGTTTATCTTGCTTACACGATACCGGTGGCGGTGTTTCCGCAGACCAATTTTCCCAAGATCATCGTGGGCGTGGATAACGGCGTTGCGCCGATTGATCAGATGCAGGTGACGGTGACGCGGCCGATTGAAGAAGCGCTGAACATCGTCCCCGGGCTTGAGACGGTGCGGTCGATTACCAGCCGCGGATCGGTGGATATCAGTCTGTTCTTTAACTGGAATGTGGACATGTTCCAGACGCTGCAATATGTGAATGCGGCTTTGGCCCGGGTGCAGCCGGAATTGCCTCCGACCGCTAAGCTGACGGCAACCCGGATGACGTTCGCGGCGGTGAGTCCGATTCTGGGTTATAGCCTGACATCCGATTCGGTGCCGCAAACGCAGTTGTGGGAGCTGGGAACCTATACGATCAAGCCGCGGCTTAATCGTATCAACGGCGTATCGATGGTGATATTGCAGGGCGGGCAGGTGCCGGAGTTTCTGGTGGAACCGGATCCGGCGAAGATGCTGCAGGCGCAGGTGACGATCCCCGGGATTCTGGATGGCATTGCGGCGAGCAATATGATCGACTCGCCTGGATTGATGGAACGCAATCACACGTTGTCGCTGGCGCTGGTGACGGGACAGACGAAGACGCCTGGCGAGATCGGGAATATTGTGCTGAAGACATCGCCCGCGGGTGTGCCGGTGAAGATCGGCGACATCGCGAATGTGCGGCCTTCGGTAGAGCCTGTGTACACGATTGTGACGGCGAACGGTAAACCCGCTGTGCTGCTGAATATTTTCCGGCAATCCGACAGCAACACCGTTGCGGTGACCGATGCGGTTGAGAAGGAACTGACGGAGGTGCGGAAGATTTTGCCGCCGGGGGTGAAGCTGCAATCGTATTACGATCAGTCGCTGCTGGTGCGGGCTTCGATCAGCAGTGTGCGCGACGCGATTCTGGTGGGCCTGCTGCTGGCCGCGATCATCCTGGTGATTTTCCTGGGCGACTGGGGCAGTTCGATTGTGGCGGGGCTGGTGATACCGGCAACGATCGCGATCACGATGATTGTGCTGCGCGTGCTGGGCGAGAGCTTCGATCTGATGACGCTGGGCGGACTGGCGGCGGCGGTGGGGCTGATTATCGACGACGCGATTGTAGTGGTGGAGAACATCGTGATGCACCGGGATAACGGCGAATCGCGCGGGGAGGCGATCCGGCTGGCGCTGAAGGAGATTCGCGTGCCGCTGGTGGGGTCGACGATCACTCCGATTGTGGTGTTTTTGCCGCTGGTGACTGTGAGTGGATTGACGGGCACGTTCTTTCGCGCGCTGGCGATTACGGTGGGGGCGGCGCTGCTGACTTCGCTTGTGCTGGCGTTAACGTGGACGCCGACGCTGAGTCATTTTCTACTGCGGCGCGAAGCGAAAAAGAAGCCGGACGAAGAGGTTGGCTCGACGGAAGCGGTGATAACTCCCGTGGCCCATGAACATGTGGCAACTAAGGGTCTGATGGGCAGGGTGACCCGCTTCTATCTGAGAGTGCTGGGATTCACTTTGGGCCGGCCTTTTCTGCTGGCGCTGGGATGCGTGGGGCTGGTGGTGGTTTCCTGGTTTTGCTACCGCGCGCTGGGCAGCGACCTGCTGCCGGAGATGGACGAAGGCGGCTTTGTGCTGGATTATCTGATGCCCGCCGGCTCCTCGCTGGTGGATACCAATCACGTGTTGCTGGGCGTGGAAAAGATCCTGGGCGAGACTCCCGAAGTGGAGAGCACGTCGCGAAGGACGGGCCTGCAGCTGGGGCTGGAGGCCGTGACCGAGGCGAACCGGGGCGATTTTCTCGTGAAGCTGAAGCAGGATCGTAAGCGGGGAATCGACGATGTGATGTCGGAGGTGCGGGACAAGGTGAGCAAGTCGTATCCGCAGCTGGATATTGAGTTCGCGCAGGTGTTGCAGGATTCGATCGGAGATCTGACGAGTTCACCGGAGCCGATGGAAATCAAACTGTTTTCGCCGGATCCGGACCTGCTGAAGAAGTGGGGACCGAAAGTCGCGGAGCAGGTGAAAAAGGTGCCGGGCGTTGCCGATCTGAAGGACGGCCTGGAAAATACGATCAGCGGACCCGCGGTCATCATGACTGTGGATCCGGCGGCGGCGGCGCGTTCGGGCTTTACGCCGCGCGAGATCGAACTGGACGCCAGCGCGATATTGCAGGGTGAAGAAGCCACGACTCCGGCGATTGTGAACGATCGCTCTTATACGATACGGGTGCGTTTTCCCAAGGATGTGCGGGCCAGCCTGGAGCAGATTCGCAACACGATGATTGTGAGTTCGACGGGTAAGCCGGCGACGCTGGGATCGCTGGCTACGTTCGCCGATGAGGCCGGGCAAACGGAGATCTGGCGCGAGAATCTGCTGCGATACATTGCGGTGACGGGGCGCTTCGATGGCGTGAGTCTGGGCAAAGGGATGGACGCGGTGAAAAAGACGGTCGGTGAGCTGGGAATTCCGTCGGCGATCACGGTGGTTTACGGCGGGATTTATGCGGAACAGCAGAGTTCGTTCCGCGATTTGCTGGTGGTGCTGGCGGTGGCGGTAATTCTGGTTTTCATTGTGCTGCTGTTTGAGTTTCGGACTTTCGGGGCTCCGGTGGCGATTCTGGCTTCGGCGCTGCTATCTACTTCCGGGGTCTTTCTGGCGCTGCTGATTACCGGGACTACGTTTAATATTTCTTCTTTCATGGGACTGATTATGGTGATCGGGATTGTGGCGAAGAATGGTATTTTGCTGCTGGATGCGGAGCATCGTTTCCGTGGGGAAGGGATGGCGCCGCGGCTGGCCATGATGGAAGCCGGTGGCCGCCGGTTGCGGCCGATTCTGATGACGGCGATGGCGACGGTGGCGGGGATGATTCCGCTGTCGCTGGGGATTGGACAGGGTTCGCAGATGCTGCAGCCGCTGGCGATTGCGGTGATTGGCGGAATTCTGGCTTCGATGGTGTTGTCGCTGCTGGTGACGCCGGCGGTGTTTTACCTGGGCGAGTAAAAAGCTTTCAGCGGTCAGCTATCAGCTGTCAGCTCTTTTCTTGCGCGGCCGCCCGAGTACGACCATTGACTTCCGCGCAGTCTTACTGTATCTTCACACTACTACAGTGAGGCTACAATGTATTTTAAACTCATACCTGCCGGCGGGCAACCGCTCTACCTGCAACTGATGCAGCAGATCCGCCACGCCACGGAGAGTGGCGCGTTGCGCGATGGCGATCAACTGCCTGGCATTCGCACGCTGGCCGAGCAGCTTGTGGTGAGTCCGAATACCGTTGCGAAGGCGTACTCGGAGCTTGAACACGAGGGCTTGCTGGAAGTGCGGCATGGCACTGGCGCGTTTGTGTCTTTGAATCGGCGCGGGAAAGGGCTGGCGGATCACGTTTCGCGGGCCGGGCAGCGTGTGGGGCGGCTGATCGGCGACCTGCGTGATGAGGGGCTGCACGACGATGAGATCCGGCGCGTGTTCGAGGCGCAGTTGCTACAGGCACGGGAAACCGCGAGGAAGAGATGATCCCCGCGCCTGTTATCCAGACCAGTTAGCTCAGAAAGTCTTACGGACGCTTTGAGGCGGTGCGCGGATTGGATTTGTGCGTGGAGCCGAATCGGATCACGGGATTCCTGGGCGCTAACGGGGCGGGTAAAAGCACCACGATTAAAATGCTGCTCGGGATGATCAGCCCGTCGGGTGGCAGTGGCAGCGTTCTGGGGCGGAAGATCGACGATGCGGAACAAAGCGTCGATCTGCGGCGTCAGATTGCTTATGTCAGCGAGGACAAGCGACTCTATGCGTACATGACGGTGGAGCAGATCATTCGTTTCACCGGCGCGTTTTATCCGGATTGGCGTAAGGATGTGGCGCAGGATCTGCTCAGAAGTTACGAACTGCCTCCGGAGCGGAAGATTCGATCGTTATCGAAAGGCATGCGGACAAAGCTGGCGTTGTTGTTGGCGCTCTCGCGGCGGCCGAAGCTGTTGATTCTGGATGAGCCGGGCGACGGGCTGGACCCGTGTGGCGTGGAGCAGTTGCTGGAGAGCCTAGTGGCGCGGGCGAGCGAAGGCACGTCGATATTTTTCTCGTCGCATCAGATTGCGGAAGTAGAGCGGGTTGCGGATAACGTTTGCATTCTGGATAAGGGCAGGCTGATTCTGGATGCGACGATGGACGATCTGCGGCAATCGTATCGGCAGATCACCGTGGTGTTTCCCGAATTGCCGGTGGAGCGCGAGTTTCAGTTGGGGCGCCGCGTCGTTCACGCTCGCGTTGCCAGTCGGCAGAATGCGTTTGACGGCTGTCCGCATGGCGGCTGGCCTGATTGAGGCACTCGCATTAATCATCGTTCCGTGGGCGGCGGCGTTCGCGATCGGCGCAATCGCGGGGAAGACGCATTCGGTTTCCCAGGCGTTGTTTCACGTTGCTCTGCTGGCAGGAGGCGGAGTGGTCCTGTATGCGGTTGCGTTTCTTGTTTCGTCGGTTGTAGAGGGTGAGTATACGGCTCCGATGGTCAGCGGCGGCGTGGTGCTTATGATTTCTCTTCAGTTCGGCGATCAGAACCTCCGCGCGTACAACCCGGTTGCGTTCATGATGGGCTCGGAATACTACAACTCACGGGCCGGGCTGCTGGTGGGGCCGCTGCCGTGGGTGCGGATTTCGGTCTACACTTTACTGGCGTTGTGTCTGCTGGCTGCTTCGCTGAAGGCGCTGAAGATGCGGGACTTCTGAGGGAACATTATGATACGTGCGGTTTTAACGGCGGGATTACTGATTGGGATTTCAGGCGTGGCGTGCGGTGCCGAGCCTTCGTTCGACGTGGCGTCGATCAAGCCCAGCCCGCCGGGTACACGCGACGGAATCGCGATTCAGCCCGGCGGCAGGTTCGTCGCGAACGCTTCGCTGAAGCTGTTGATCGGGCTCGCCTGGCATCTGCATTTTCCGATGGCTGGCGGAGATAGCTGGGTCGCGAACGATTTGTGGAGCGTTGAGGCGAAGGCGGAGGGTCTGCCGGAAATTCCGACGTGGACGCCACCGAACATGCCGGAAGTGATTGCCGCCCGGCTTCGCTCGCTGCTTCAGGAGCGCTTCTCGCTGAAGACGCACCTGGAGATGCGAAACACGCAGGTTTACCGATTGAGCGTGGGCCCGGGTGGCTCGCGGCTGGAGGCGGTCGATCCAGCTTCGCCGTCGGCCAGCTCGTTTCGGGCCGGGCCTGGGGCGATTATCGGTGCCAAGGCGACGATGGAACAGTTCATCACAATTCTGAGCCGATATATGGACCGTCCCGTGATCGATAAGACCGGCCTGACAGGCTTGTACAATACCAAACTGCAATTCGCTCCGGAGAGTACGCCGAAGCAGTTGTCGGGTTCAACGGCGACGCCATCGACCGGCGACGATCCCTCGATCTTTACGGCTCTTCAGGAGCAGCTTGGATTGAAGCTGGAAGCGGCGCAGGAGCCGGTTGAGATTCTTGTGATCGATCACGCGGAACGTCCGTCTGAGAATTGAGACGGCACGTCACTCCTGATCGAAGAGGCCCGCGCGGTCTATGCGTTCGCCTTTGAAGATCACGGATGAGACGGCTTCCGTTGCCTTGATGTCCTGCAGCGGGTTACCGTCGACTATCAGGAGCGTGGCTTCTTTGCCTTTTTCGATGGAGCCGAAGCGCCCGCCGGCGCGGAGGGCGTTGGCGGAATTCAGCGTGGCGGCCTGAAGCGCCACCTGCGGCGGGATGCCGGCTTCCACCCACAGCGCCATTTCGTGCTGCACGGTGGGGCCGTGAAAGACGAGCATGTTGCCCGCGTCGCTGCCGGTGATCAGCGTGACTCCGGCTTTCCAGGCGCGCAGGAGATTGTCGCGGGCGATGGCCATATCGACCGGGTATTCGCCGATGGATTTGCGCGAGGCTTTCGCTTCAGGCGATTCGATCATCTTCTTCGTGGCTGCGAGGATCTCTTTGGGCACGGCTTGCTGGACCAGCGAGCGGCCCAGCAGATCGAGCTTGCCGGCTGCAAATTCGGGGAACGCTTCGCCGACGCTGAGCGTGGGGTCATAGGTGACGTGGTTCTTCGCCATGAGGGCGAAATCGGCGTCCGGAATGCGCTCGCGGAAAGAGCCGTGTTCGATGCCGTTGACGCCGGCTTTGAGTGCGTCTTCGACGTCGCGCACGTCGCCGGTGTGGACGACGATGGGCAGGTTATCGGCACGGGCCTCGGCGACGATGGCGTTGAGGAGTTGCGGATCGAGGCGGTTGTAGACGAGTCCACCGGCGCCGGCTTCCATGATGGCCTTGATGCCATCGACGTGCGCGCGCTTCAGGGCATCCACCTGCTCCTGGGCTTCGGCTGCGGATTCGGGGAGGCGGAGGAATTGCGCGTTTACGGAGTTGCGGATGGCGTCGGGCAGGCCGCGCATGATTTCGGTGCCGTGGCCGCCGGGTGTGGTGAAGAGCGGGCCGACGAGGAAGAGTTCGGCTCCGAGTTTCTCGCCGCTGTTGGTGAGGCTGCGGATGGCGAGGACGGCATCGAGCGCGTCGCCTGTGCTTTTCACGGTGGTGACGCCGCAGTAGAGATAGGCGGCAAGTTCGCGGGTCATCATTTTGGTGGCGTCGTACTTGCTCCAGTCTTCGAGGAAGCCGCCGGGCGCGCCGAGATGGACGTGGGAATCGATCAGGCCGGGGAGGATGGTTTTGCCGGCAGCTTCGACGGGATCGGCGTTGACGTCCTTGTTATCGGGGATGTTGCCGTCGTAGACCTGATCGATCTTTCCATTCTTCACGAGCACGGCTCCGTTTTCGATGACGCGGCCGTCGCCGATGAAGATGCGTGCATTGCGGATCAGGTAGGAGCGCGAGCGGGCCAGTTGGCGATCGATGATTTTCGATTTGCGTGTGTCTTCCTTAGCGTTGGCCTGGTATGTGCCGAGCAGGACGAAGGGAACGATAACCGCCACGAGCCAAAGTTTCGCCGAAGGACGCATCTTCTCTTCCTTCTCCCAGCGAAAGAGCTTGACGCAGAGCAGCAGGGCTACCACGGTTGTGAGCAGAAGGGCGCCGACCGCCTGCCAGTTGGAGGCGAGCGACTCGTTCCGCACCAGGATGTTCTGGAGGCCGGAGACGATGTGGGTGGCGGGGATGAACTGCGATACGATCTTCAGCCAGTTCGGGAACATGGAGACGGGGAAAGTGGTGCCGGAGAGAAACAACATGCTCATGTAGGCGATCTGCACGAGGACGGTACTCTCCTGCACGGAGTTCACTACGGACGCGATGATCAGGCCCAGAGAACGAATGGCAACCAGGCCCAGGACGAGAAACACGAGCGAGGCAAACATGTTGGTGGGCACGTCCATGCCGTACTCGAAGTGGGCCAGGGCAAGTGTAACGAATACCAGCGGCAGATAGAGCAGCAGCCCGGTGACGGTGGACGCGACCAGCAGCGGGAGCGGGGAAATGGGCGCCACTTTGTAGCGGCGCAGAATGTTATTTTCGCGCTCCTGCACGGCGCGCATGCCGCCGCCGAACAGGCCATTGCCGAGGATGCCGATTACCAGCACCATGGTGATGATCTGGATAATAGCGCCGCCGCGTTCGGCATGGTTGAGCTGAGCGAAGATCAGAAAGAAGCCGAGCGGCATCAGGTAATTGAAAAAGATGACAGCCTTCTGGCGGTAGGCCAGACGGACATCGTTGCGGATCAGTGCCAGATAGGGTTTCATTCGCGGAGCTTCTTTCCTGTCAGTTCGATGAAGACGTCTTCGAGAGTGGGGCGTGAGAGATGCACGTCGTCGAGGCCGATGCCCTGCGCGTCCACCCACTTGACGATTTCGACAAGCGTGCGTGCGGGGCGGGACGACTGGACTATGAGGCGGCGATCGTCGTCGCTGAGCGAAGAGCCAACCGCATCGGGAAAGGCCGGCAGTGCGCGGCCGGTGAGCGGGGCGTCGCAGAGGATCTCGACGGTCGATTTGTTCGCGCTGCGGGCCTGCAGTTCCTTTGGGGTGCCGATGGCGACGACTTTGCCGGAATCGACGATGGCCACGCGGTCGCAGAGGCGCTCGGCTTCCTCGATGTAGTGGGTGGTCATGACGATAGTACGTTTTTCGTTGCGGAGTTCTTCGAGGAGGGCGTGAATTTCGAGGCGCACCTGCGGGTCGAGGCCGGTGGTGGGCTCGTCGAGGAAGAGCAGAGCGGGGTCGTTGATCAGGCCCATGGCGATGGCGAGGCGCTGCTTCTGGCCGCCAGAGAGAGTGGAGTAGAAGGCCTCGCGCTTGTCCCAGAGCTGGAGGCGCTTGAGCAGCGTATCGGAACTCAGCATCCGGCTGTAGAGCGAGCCGAAGAGATCGACGGCCTCCTGCACGCGGATCTTGTCGGGCAGGTTGGTGGCCTGGAGGCAGACGCCGATGCGGTCTTTGAGCTGGTTCTTTTGCTTATCGGGATCGAAGCCGAGCACGCGGACATCGCCGGAGGTGCGCTGGCGAATGCCTTCGAGGATTTCAACCGTAGTGGTCTTGCCGGCGCCGTTAGGGCCGAGCAGGCCGAAGACTTCGCCGGTGCGGACTTCGAAATCGATGCCGCGCACGGCTTCGAAGCTGCCGTAGCTTTTGTGGAGATCGTGGACGGAAATGGCTGGGGCGTCGGTCATGGGGGCTACTGTCCGAGAATAACGGACGACGCCCCTGGATTGTTCCTTTATCCGACGAACGGTCGAATTATGCGTCCGATTTGGTGGCAATCTCGGCTGTAACGATGGCCACAAACTCGTCGAGCGGAATGGCGCCCAGGTCTCCGCGTTTGCGATGACGCACGGCTACCTTGGCGGCTTCTTCCTCGCGTCCACCGATGACGAGCATGTAGGGAACCTTTTGCATCTGCGCGTCGCGGATTTTGAGATTGACCTTCTCGTTGCGATGGTCCACCGTGGCGCGCACGCCGGCGGCTTTGAGGGTGCTGGCGACGTGATCGGCATAGCCGGCCTGTTTATCCGTGATGGGCAGAACTATTGCCTGCACGGGTGCGAGCCAGGCGGGGAAGGCGCCGGCATAGTGTTCGATGAGGATGCCGAAGAAACGCTCGACAGAGCCGAATAGTGCGCGGTGCACCATCAGCGGGCGGTGTTTCCTGCCGTCTTCGGCGATGTATTCGAGCTCGAAGCGCCTGGGAAGAGTGAAATCGAACTGGACCGTGGAAAGCTGCCAGAGACGGCCGATGGCATCGACAAGCTTCATATCGATCTTCGGGCCGTAGAAGGCGGCTTCATCGGGGATCACAGTGGCCTTGATGTTGAGGCGTTCGCAGGCCTTGCGCAAGGCACCTTCGGCGAGCGCCCACTGCGCGGGTTCGCCGTCGTATTTACCGCTGACGCCGCCATCCCAGGTAGAAACTTCGGCTTTATAGTCGTTGAAGCCGAAAGTCTTCAGGGTGTCGATGGCGAAATCGAGGCAATTGACGATTTCGTCTTCGATCTGTTCGGGGGTGCAGAAAATGTGGGCGTCGTCCTGGGTAAAACCGCGGACGCGCAGCAGGCCGTGCATGGTGCCGGAACGCTCATAACGATAGACGGTGCCGAGTTCGCCGAGGCGCACGGGCAGATCGCGATAACTGTGCTGGCCATCGGCGTAGATCAGGATGTGGCCGGGGCAGTTCATGGGCTTGAGCTGGTATTCGGCGTCGTCGAGCTCCATCGGAGTGAACATGTTTTCCGAATAGAAGTTGGCGTGACCGGAGGTCTTCCAAAGATCGCGCCGCATGACGTGCGGGGTGTAAACGAGCGAGTAGCCGCGCTTCAGGTAAGCGTCGCGCATCCAGTCTTCCAGTTGCTTGCGGATGATGCCGCCTTTGGGATGGAAGAAGATGAGGCCGGGGCCGGCGAGTTCCTGAATGCTGAAAAGGTCGAGCTCTTTGCCTATCCTGCGATGGTCGCGTTTCTTCGCTTCTTCGAGCTTGTGGAGGTATTCGTCGAGATCTTTTTTGGTGAACCAGACGGTGCCGTAGATACGCTGGAGCTGCTTGTTTTTTTCATCACCTTTCCAATAGGCGCCGGCGATGGAGACGAGTTTAAACGCCTTGATTTTCGAGGTGTCGGGGACGTGCGGGCCGCGGCAGAAATCGATAAACTGCGGGCCGAGGGTGTATTCGGTAAAGGGATCGTCGGCTTTTTCTTCGATGAGCTGGACTTTCATGGGCTCATCCATGGCGCGGTATTTTTCGAGGCCTGCGGCCTTGCCGATCAGCCTGCGCTCGAAGGTGAGGTTTCGCGCCTGGATTTCCCACATCTTTGCTTCGATCTTTTCGAGATCCTCGGGGGTGAAGGGCTCGGCGCGATCGAAATCGTAGTAGAAACCGGTGTCGATGGGCGGGCCGATGCCGAGTTTGGTTTCCGGGAAGAGTTCGAGGACGGCGGCGGCGCAGAGATGGGCGGTCGAATGGCGATAGACTTCGAGCGCTTCCTCGTCTTTGGGGGTGAGGATCTGGACGGCGCTGTCTTCTTCGAGAGGACGCTTGAGATCGTAGAGGCGGCCGTTGACTTTGGCGACGAGGGCCGCGTCGGCCAGGCGCGGACTGATGCTCTGCGCGACGTCAAAAGCGCTGGTTCCGGTGGGGACTTGCTGGACACTGCCGTCCGGCAGGGTGACTTGTAGGCTGCTCATAGCGGGAACCTTCAGGTTAACACTGTTGAAATTCACGGGGCCTTCGTTTTGCCTGACATGGTCGACCCGGTACGGATGTGGATCGGTTACCAACGTGCTACTGCCAGGACGGATCGGCTCCCTGCGGGGGTCGGAAAGAGACGTTCTATGAAATCGATTTACTCTAAATGCATTGTTTCGCTCGCCCCGGCCGTTATGGGGCTTATGCTGATGACCGGATGCCAGCAGACGCCACCGGCTCCGACTGTAGTGACCACCCCCGCCCCCGCGTCGTCACCGGCACCCGCTGCCGATACTTCGGCGGCGCCGGCTCCTAGCACCACGGTCGAGTCGCGTACGACAACCAGGTCTTCGGACTCGCAGTCGGGGAACTCCGTTAACCCGGATGGGACGCAGAACAATTCGAGTTCGGAAACCACGAAGTCGGTCAAGAAGACTTCATCGCAGTAGCGAACTTATAAAGGGGTGAAGACGCCGAACGTGGCGTGGCCGTAGAGCAGCGCTTCCGTTTTCGTGGCGTGGGAGCGAACGGCTAATATTTCGCCGAAGAGGATGCCATGGGTGGCTACTTCTTCGAGGCGCGTGAGGCGGCAATCGAATGTTGCCAGCGCGCTTTCGAGGAGTGGTGCGCCCGTGATCTGCGTGGTCCAGACGCCTGTCTCGAAGCGTGATTCGCCTTGTATGACGCCGGCGAATCGCTCGGCTAATTCGCGATCATATACGCCGAGGACGTTGACGGCAAAGACGCCGGACTCGCGGATGGCCGCGAAGGGCGCAATTTGTCGATTCACGCAGCAGAGAAGCGTGGGCGGATCGGGCGAGACTGAACAAACGGCAGTCGCGGTGAGACCGGAACGCACGCCGTTAGAACTCACTGTGGTGATGAGGCAGACGTGCGCGGCGAGATGCCGCATGCCCGATCTGAAGGACTCCTGGTCCGCCACGGTGGCTAATCCTTCGGCTTCTCGGGCTCGGACAGCAGCGACATAGAGCTGCCACTGGAGGGTCCGAGCAGGCCGGTTTTCATGTAGAGCAGCAGCTTGTCGCGCGTATCGGTGATATCGAGATGGCGCATGGTGAGCTGACCGATACGATCCTGCGGCGAGAAGGTGGATTCGCCCTTCTCCATGGTCAGCCGTTCGGGCTTGTAGGTCAGATTCGGGCTGGTGGTATCGAGCAGCGTGTAATCGTTACCGCGACGGAGTTCGATTGTCACCTCGCCCGTGATGGCGCGCGCGATCCAGCGCTGGGCGGTTTCACGGAGCATCATGGATTGCGAATCGAACCAGCGGCCCTGATAGAGCAGACGGCCGAGGCGGAGTCCATTGATGCGGTATTGCTCGATGGTGTCTTCGTTGTGGATGCCGGTGACCAGACGTTCGTAAGCGATGAAGAGCAGCGCGAGGCCAGGCGCTTCGTAAATGCCGCGGCTCTTGGCTTCGATGATGCGGTTTTCGATCTGATCGGACATGCCGAGGCCATGGCGGCCGCCGATTGCGTTGGCTTCGAGGACGAGTTTGACGGGATCGTCGTAAGAGACGCCGTTGAGCGCGACGGGCTGGCCTTCTTCGAAACGGATGGTCACTTCTTCCGGTTTAATCGAGACATTGTCGCGCCAGAAGGCGACGCCCATGATGGGCTCGACAATGCGGACGCCTTTGTTGAGATGCTCCAGATCTTTGGCTTCGTGGGTGGCGCCCCAGATGTTGGAATCGGTGGAGTAGGCTTTTTCCACGCTCATCTTGTAGGTGAGGCCGTGGGCGAGCATGTACTCGGACATCTCTTTACGGCCACCGAGCTCATCGATGAACGTCTGATCGAGCCAGGGTTTGTAGATGCGCAGAGCGGGGTTGGCGAGCAGGCCGTAGCGATAGAAGCGCTCAATGTCGTTGCCCTTGAAGGTGCTGCCATCGCCCCAGATGTGGACGTCGTCTTCCTTCATGGCGATGACGAGCATGGTGCCGGTGACGGCGCGTCCGATGGGCGTGGTGTTGAAGTAATGGACGCCGGCGGTGGAGATGTGGAACGCGCCGGATTGCAGCGCGGCGATGCCTTCGGTCACCAGTTGTTTCCGGCAATCGATGAGGCGGGCCTTTTCGGCGCCATAGGCGAGAGCGCGGCGGGGAATTTCGTCGTAATCGGGCTCGTCGGGCTGGCCGAGATTGGCGGTGTAGGAGTAGGGGATGGCGCCTTTGGCACGCATCCAGTGGATGGCGGCGCTGGTGTCGAGTCCGCCGGAGAAGGCGAGGCCGACTTTTTCGCCGGCGGGCAGGTTTTGAAGTATGTTTCCCACGTTGTTTGAGGTGGCCCCGGCCCGGCACGGCTGCAGCAAGGTTCGGCAAGGGCCAATGTTCAGAATAGCCTGAGGCTGGCTGTAACAAAACCAGGTGGCCGCGCGCCTTGCTGTTCGTAGTGACGCGCGCCCGCAAGGTGTTTCTGGCGACCATGATCTGGCTGCTGCCGGCGAGCGGGCAAAACCCCGTTTTTCGCGCGGAGACGCGAATTGTGGAAGTGGCGATTGTGGCCCGCGATGCCCATGACGGGCCTGTGACGGATCTTACGGCGGACGATCTGCGGGTGTACGACAACGGCGTGGTGCAGAAGATTCTCTCGTTCGACAAGCTATGGGACGCCCCGCTGGCCGCGAATGGCTTGCCGATCGGGCTGCCTCCGAAGCGCCGGACGGTGATTCTGATCGATAATCTGCATGCGCGCGGAGCCGCGCAGCTTTACGCGAGGCACGGGCTGATCGACATGCTGAAGGTGTTCCCGCAGGCATCGGATCGTATTTCGATCTATACGCTGGGCGATGAGTTGAAGGTGCTGAAGGATTTCACGCCGTACACAATGGGGCTGCGGATGGCTGTAGGAGAGTATGCGGGCGAGGCACCGGCGATGCCCCCGGCGAACCGGTTTCTCTGGACTCTGCAGGCGTTGAGAACGATTGCCGCGGACCTGAAGAAGATTCCCGGCGAGAAGAATCTTGTCTGGCTGACGAGCGGCTTCCGCGTCGAGAGTTATGAGTACGTGGCGCGCACGATGCGGGAACTGGCGGCGGCGCAGGTGGTGCTTTATCCGGTGGATGTGAGCGGGCTGAAGATTGTGCCCGCGCCCGCGGGAATGCGCATACTTCCGTGGCAGCAGACCGGACGAGGCAGAGGCGAGACCGTTTCGACTGTCCCGCCGAAAAGCGAAGGGATGTATGAACTGGCGCAGCTCACAGGCGGGCGTGTGTATGACGACAGCAACGATCTTGCGGGATTGATTCGGGCCGCGATTGAAGATTCGCGTGAAGGTTATGCGCTGACTTACGCGCCGAGCAACTACCGGAAAGACGGTTCGGCGCATGAAGTGAAGCTCAGGACCGGCAAGGTGGGCGTGGAATCGCGCTATCGCCCCGCTTATTCCGAGGACAACTCCGCGGATTCGGGCGCGAAATAGCCGGAACCGGACATATACTGAGAGCGCCGGGGTTTGGAGAACGTAGGCCGATTACTTCATGGAACGCCGTCTTTTACGCCGGGTGATGCTGCTTGCGGGGCTACTGCTGTTTACGCTGTGCGCGGGCACGGCGGGGTTCCGCGTCATAGAAGGCTATTCGGTTTTCGACGCCTTCTATATGACGCTGATTACGGTCACGACGGTGGGCTATCAGGAGGTGCATCCGCTCAGTCCCGCGGGTCGCGTGTTTAATTCGGCGCTGATTCTGTTCGGTGTAAGCGTGGTGTTTTTTGCCGTGGGGACGATGACGCAGACCATTATCGAAATGGAACTGCACGACCGCTTCGGCAAACGGCGGAAGAGAAAGGCCATCGGAAAAATGCACGATCATTTCATCATCTGCGGCTATGGCCGCGTCGGCAGGAACGCAGCGGCGGAGCTTCAGAAGACGGGCGCGCAATTTGTGGTGATCGACCGCAACGAACAGCGCGTCGCGCGCGCGAGTGAAGGCGGAATGACCGCGCTGATGGCCGATGCCACGCGCGACGAAACACTGCGCGAGGCGGGAATTGAACGCGCGCGGGGTTTTGTGGCGGCGCTGGCGACGGATGCCGATAATGTGTTCGTGATTCTCAGTGCGCGGAACCTGAATCTCGCGTTGACGATTGTGACGCGTGCTTCCGAAGAGGAGGCGGAGGCGAAACTGCGGCGTGCGGGTGCGGACATTGTTTTTTCGCCCTACAGCATGGCGGGACAGAAGCTGGCGCAATCGCTGGTGCGTCCGCATGTGGTGCAGTTTCTGGATTTCGCGGCGGAATCGATGGGGCTCGATGTGATGATCGAGCAATTTCCGGTGGATGAGAAGGCTGGTGTGGTGGGCAGGACGCTGGGCGAGTTAAAGACAATCGGAGAGGCGGGAGTGATGGTGCTGGCGGTGCGGAGGCGGGACGGCAGGATGGTGTTTAATCCACCGGCCGATACGAGGATCGCGGCGGGGGATTTTCTGATTGCGATGGGGGAGCAGGCGCACTTGCGCGCCTTCGATGGTGTGCTGGCGGGGCGCGGCGGAGCGATGCGCGGATAGTGGCTGCGGTACGGTCAAGTCATGCGATGGTTTGACATGCGACGGTTTGCATTAGTTGCTGCGGTTGGTTTGGTATGGGCACAGGCTGCAACCCCGGAACGCAGGTTCGCCCAGGTGTTCAACGCAGTGCTGGTCGGGGAGAATCCCGATGGCGGTGTTTGGAGCGGCGCGGGGGCGTATCTCGAAGCGGCTGGCGAGAGCGGAACGCCGTCGCAGGCGGCCATCCAGCGGGTCCTGCAAAGACCGATGCGCCATTACCGGGTGTTAATCGTGCCTGGTTTCATGAGCGCCTGCGCATTTACCGAGTCGGCGACGGCGGGCGCGTTTTATAGGGCACTGGAACACCTGAAGAACGCGCACGGCGTTGATGCGGAGCTGTTGCAGGTTCCCGACGACAGCTGCGAGAACAACGGCAAACTGATCGCGCGATATCTGCGCGAGCACCCTGGCCCGAAGTTCATTGTGGTGGGTCACAGCAAAGGCGCGGCCGATTTGCAATTGGCGTTGCAGGATCGGACGGCGGCGGAATCAGTGGCGGCATTTGTTTCGATTGCGGGCGCGGTGGGCGGATCGCCACTGGCGGATCTGGCGGAAGGGCGCGGCTTGCTGCGTCATGTCGACGTTTCCGGCGGCTGTGTGGGGAACGTGGGGGCATCTCTCGATAGCATGCAGACGGACGTTCGCCACGCGTTTTTGGTGAGCCATCCGGATGCCCCGGTGCCATCCTATTCCGTGGTGGCGGCGTCGGACTTTGCGAGCACGTCGAAGATTCTGCTGCCCACCTGGGGGCTGCTGGGCGCCGGTTTCCGGGGAAAAGAAGACGGGATGCTGCTGGCTGCCGACGGCACTTTACCGGGTGCGAAGTTTCTGGGGACCGCGCTGTCGGATCATGTTGCGGTGGCGCATGATTTCGGGCAGACGGGCATGGCGAAGCTTTACGATAAAGACCATTTTCCGCGTGTGGCGCTGCTTGAAGCGCTCATCCGATTCGTTGAGGCGGACCTGGACCGTACGGACTTAAAGGACGCACGATAAGCGAGGTCACGGGGTGACCGTGACGGCGGCGGATTGTGAGGTTCCGCCGGAGCTTGCGGTGATGACGCCGCCGGTTGACGCTTTTACCGTTTTGGTCTGAATGCGCAGGGTTCCGGAAACCCCACCTGCCGGCATTTCGACAGTGGGTGGGACGGGAACCGCCGCATTCGTGCTGCTGAGCGTGATGACTGTTCCGGTGGCAGGCGCGGGAGCGCTCAAAGTTACGGTGAAGGTCACGTCGGATCCGCCTTTGACGGAAGCCTGGCTCACCAAAACCGATACAACCGTGGGAATTACGACGGGAGTCAGTGTGGCGGAGGCCATTTTCGTGACGCCGTTATAGGTAGCGGTGACCGTCACCGTTGTTGAAGCTGTGACCGCGGACGGCTGTACGAAGATACTGGCAGCGAGCTGACCGGCAGGTACAACGATACTGGCCGGAACCGCGAAGTCCTTGCTGTTACTCGAGAGCGCTACCGACGTACCGCCCGAAGGAGCCGCGGCGCTCAAGTGAACGGTCAAAATGGCCGGAATGTCCGCGACGGGACTCAGCAGAACGCTCACGGAACTCAGGGCGGGCAATACGACTGGCGTAATCGTAACGTTGGCGGCCTGGGTAGCACCGTTGTACGTCGCGGTAATGGTCGCAGGCGTCGACGCAGTGACGACCGAGGTCTTAATTGTGACGCTGGCTGTCACCCGGCCCGCGGCAACGGTCACAGTGGCGGGCACGGGGAAGGCGCTGCTGTTGCTCGAAAGCGCGACCGTGATTCCCCCGGTGGGCGCCGCGCTGCCGAGGGTGACGGTCAGGGTGGCATTTGCTCCGCCGCTTACGCTGGTGGGCGAAACCGAGACGGAGGTGAGAGCCGCCGGGACTACAGGTACGATTGTGACGCTGGCGGTCTTTGTGCCGCCGTTGTACATGGCGGTGATCATTGAGGGAGTGGAAGCGGCGACTGTAGCGGTTTGCACGGTTACGCTCGCTGTGTTGGCGCCGGCTGGGACGATGATGTGGGCGGAGACGGGAAATGCGGTGCTGGTGCTCGAAAGGGTGACGGTCGCGCCGCCAGCGGGTGCCGCGCCGCTCAGGGCCACGGCCAGGATGGCGCTGGCTCCGCCCGTCACGGTGGCCGGGGTTACCGAGACCAGCGTCAACGTCGGCAATACAACCGGAGCAATGGCGACTGTAGTCGTTTTTGTCGCGCCGCTATACGTGGCTGTAACGGTAATCGGTGTGGAGGCCGTTACAGTTCCCGCCACAACCTTCAGGCTGGCGCTGAAATCGCCGGCCGGAACGGAGATGCTGGCGGGCAGAGGAAAAGCCGAGATGCCTCCGGAGAGGGTTACGGTCAAACCGCCCGCTGGCGCGGCGGTAGTGAGGGCAATAGTGAGCGTCACGGTTCCTCCGGGCGCCACCTGGGACGGACTGGCAGAGATGGAACTCAAAGCAGCGGGCGCGGACTTAATCAGAGACCAGCTGGTGGCCAGAGAATCGGCATTGACGGAGCCGAGGCCCGTCACCTGATCGTAGCCGGGACCGGCCTGGAATCCGAATGAGCCGGTGGTGCAACCGGAGGTTCCCGTTCGGCAGGGGACGATGTTGTCACCCGCGGTAACGTCGTGGAAGACGCCGCCATAGTTCTGAGCCAGCGGATAGAGCGTGGGGTTGATGTTGCCGAGCCCCGCTTTCGCCAGCGCACCCGACTTCACCTGGTACTGATTTACCAGGGAGGTGATGCCTGCGAAGATCGGCGCGGCGAGCGATGTCCCACCCACCACAATTGCTCCGGATGCGGCTCCGGAACCCGACAAACCATTGGAGCAGCCGCCGCCGGTGCAGACAATGGCGCCATCGTGATCCGCGCCGGCTGGCATGGCAATATCGGGCACATCGCGGGCTCCATCGGCAGGGACACCCGGACCCGCCTGCCAGGTGGGCTTGGCAAACAGCGCGCTGGCTCCGCCGCCACTGGCCCCGAGGCCGCCGCCGTCGGCTGTCTCGTTCCAGCCAGCTTCCGGAATATAAGAGATGGCCGACCCGTTATTCACGTTGTTGGGCGTGTTCCAGTAGGTTCCGGTGCCCTCATTGAAGCCAGTGCCGCCGACCGCCGTTACCTCCGGGATGCTGGCCGGCAGCGAGAGTGCCAGGCCATGTGTTGCCGTGGAAGCGCTGCTGTTTTCACAGCCGAACGCCCCCGTATCGCCGGACGCGGAAAGCAGCGTAATGCCCTGTGAGTTGGCCTGCTGGGCGATGGCGCGCAGCGACGCGCCTTCAGCCGAAGATCCCGTTTCGCAGCTTCCATAGCTGATGCTGATGACAGGCGCGACATTCTGCGAAACCGCATACTGGAGCGCATTGTAAACATTGCCGGAGTAAACGAAGACCACCGCGGCATTTTTCGCAATGGCGCCGGCCCATTCGAGATCGAGATCCGATTCGACGACATCGCCCGAAACCACGCCCGGGACCGACATTTTGGGTACGGTTACCAGCTGCGGATCGTGCTTCGGCAGATTGAAGATGGAGCGAAAATTTTCAATATCGGACAGGTTAATGGCGGATTGTCCGACCACGGCGAGCGTCTGGCCCGTCCCGTCATATCCACTTTGGTAGAGGCTGGCGATGTTGTAAATAGTGGCGGCGTCATCAGGTGCGAGGTAGTGATTGCCGGAGCCGGAGGTGTATGCGGCGCGGACCCTGGAATGCGGCGCCTGAGGCAGAAAATCGTCGAAGCCGCGGAATCCGGCGATCATGCCGGCGATAGCGGCGGGAACGTGGGGCTCCGAAGCCGTCGCGTAATGCGATTGGCCGGTCACGGTGTAGCGGTGAATATCGACGCCGAAAACCTGTCGCGCCATGGTCGCAGTGCCGCTGAAGGCCAGCCAGTTGCGGCTGGCGGCCACATGCCGCACGCTGAAGCCCGCGGCTTCAAGCCACGCGCCGATCTGCGCGATGTCGCTCTCGGTGGGCCCGAAGCGATCGGCGAACTGCGCAGGCGTGAGCCAGTTATGATATTCGGACGAGGCGGGGTTTTGCTGGTCGGTGAGAAATGCGTCGAGATCGGCCTGTTGGGCTGCAGACGGTTTGAAGGTAACGACAAGGTCGTTGAGCGGAAACGCGGCCTCGACTGCGCCGAGGTCTGTGCTGCCGCGAACCGCCGAATTGACGTGGCCCGGGAGGGTCACGGTTCGGCTGTTATCGATCTGGCCTGCGATTCGGCCGGTCTGTGCGTTCAGGGATGCTGCCGCGAGAGCGGCGACGGCAAACGTGCCCAGAAAACGGCGCTGAAAACGAAAAGAAACAGGCTTTACGTTCATTTATCTCCCTGCCGCGCCCGTTACGCACGGATCCAGCTGTTATTGACTCGTCTGGTATTGACTCGAACCAGGGTTTCGTTTCACGAAATTTTGCCCAGGTGGTTATGGAAGGAAACTTTTCGGCTGCGGGGCGAGTTTTGTCGAGCGAAAAGCAATATAATTCTGATAAATGCGCTACGCGTGGCTGAGCGTGATTGCGATTGAGGTGGTCGCCCTGCCTTGCCTGGGGTACGATCTTACGGGCAGGATTGACCCGGCGGCGTCCCTCACGGTGTTTCTTCATGGCGCAACCGCGCCGTTTGAGAACTCCACCACGAGCGACAGCGATGGCCATTTTCACTTCGCTAAAGTCCCTGCGGGCACTTACACGCTTGCCGTTGTGACAGCTGCCCGGGGGGAGGCTGTGGAGACCGTTGAAGTCAGCCCAGGGCTGGTGGATTCCAAAGGCCGCCTCGATATTGCGCTGAAGCTCGATTCGGCGAAACTGGAATCCGAGAATGGACGGGGCACGGTGGCGACCGTTTCGGCTACCTTGCTGTCGATTCCGGATCGCGCCACGAAGGAATATGAAGAGGCGCAGCGCTGCCTGGGGCGGAGCGATTCCGCGTGCGCGTCCGTTCATTTAGAACGCGCCGTGACGATTGCTCCGCGATTCACCGTGGCGTGGAATCAGATGGGAACGATTGCTTATCAGAAGCACCTGTATAGTGACGCGGAAAGCGATTTTCGCAGGGCTCTCGGGGCCGACCCCGACGCTTTTGAGCCGCTGCTGAATCTGGGTGGCGTGTTGGTGAATCTGGACCGCCCGCGCGAGGCGCTCGGATACAACCAGAGTGCCGTGTCACGCAGGCCCAACGATGCGCTGGCGAATTCGCAGCTCGGGCTGAATTATTTCGAGCTCAATGAGATGGAACTGGCGGAAACGTCGCTGAAGGCGGCGATTCGGCTGGATCCCGTCCTTTTCTCGCATCCGCAACTGACGCTGGCCGAGATCTATTTGCGGCGCGGGGAAAGGGAGCAGGCCATCGCGCAGTTGCAGGATTTTCTGAAGCGGCATCCGGATGCGGCGCAGGCGGCGAGGGTGCGGGAGAAACTTGCGGTGCTGGGGCGGTGACTTACGATTGTTGTAAGTGAGAATTCTGGTTGTAGAGGACGAACCGCGGATGGCTGCGCTGCTGAAGCGTGGCCTGACCGAAGAGGGCCACCAGGTCTTTCTGGCGCAGGAGGGCGTGGAGGGCTACGAAATGGCGCAGGCATCCGAGTTCGACGTGATCGTGCTCGACGTGATGCTGCCCGGAATCGACGGGCTTACCATCGCGCGGCGGCTGCGGGATGCGCACAAACAAACCCCGGTGCTGATGCTGACCGCGCGTGACACGCCGGCCAGTATCATCGCGGGGCTCGACGCCGGGGCGGACGATTACCTCACCAAGCCTTTTTCGTTCGATATATTTCTGGCTCGTGTGCGGGCGGTGAGCCGTCGCGGGGCGATTCCACGGCCGGTCTGTCTGGAAGTGGCGAATCTGAAGCTCGATCCTTCCACGCGACGCGTGACCCGCGGCGAACTACCCGTCAGTCTGACGCCGCGCGAATTCAGCCTGCTGGAACTGCTGATGCGCAATCACGGGCGGGTGATCACGCGCGATTCGATACTCGAATCGGTCTGGGGCTTCGACAGCGATGTGGCGGGGAATACGATTGAAGCCTTTGTGAGACTGCTCCGGCTCAAGGTGGACACGACCGACCCGAAACTGATTCACACAGTGCGCGGCGTGGGCTACGTGATGCGGGAGCCGTAAGTGAAGTACGTTAATACACGCTCAATACGTTTTCGGCTCACGGTCTGGTATGCCCTGATTCTGAGCGCGGCGCTGTGCGTCTTCAGCGGCCTGATCTGGACCATGATGGAGCAGCGGCTGCTGCGCGATATCCGGCGCGGCCTGGATGAGGAAGCCGGACGCTTCGAGGTATTCGTTCAGAGAGAAGTGGCGGAAGTGCCGGCGGTGAATCTCGACGCTGAGATCGAAGAATTCTGTCACGCGCTGCCTTCGTCGAGCTATCTGGAATTACGACCCACCGATGGAGGACAGCCCTTCCTGTATCGCGCGAGCGCTAACGCGTGGGCCGGCCACGAGGTTCTGACCCGCACGATGGCGATCCGGGGCAGGCAGTATGTTCTGGAGATTGGAGCGTCGCGGGCGCAGATGCATCGTGCGCTGGAGTTGCTGAGCACGCTGTTGCTGAGTCTGGTGCCGGTGGTGATCGCGGTTGCGTGTTTGGGCGGCGCCTGGCTGAGCCGGCGGGCGCTGCGGCCGGTGGATGAGATTACCTCCGCGGCGCGCGCGATCGGAATCGAAAATCTGGCTTGTCGTTTGCCGGCGACGGGAACGGGCGATGAACTGGAGCGTCTCGCGCAGACGTGGAACGCGACGCTGGCGCGGCTCGAATCGGCCGTGGCGGTGCTTTCCCGATTTGCGGGGGACGCGTCGCACGAATTGCGTACGCCGGTGGCGGTGATCAGGACCGGCGCGGAACTGGCGCTGCGGCGGGATCGCGAACCGGAAGCGTATCGGGAGGCGCTGCGGGAGATCGCGGCGGAATCGGAACGCATGACCGAGCTGGTGGAGGATCTGCTGTTTCTGGCGCGCAGGGATACGCGGGCGGGCATGCCGATGGCGCCCATCGATCTGCGCGAAGCGCTCAACGATGCGGCGCAGGAATTGCATGGGCTGGCGGAAGCGCGGGAGATTCGAATACGCGTTTCCACAGGCGCGGACGACGCTATGATCGCGGGCAATGCAACAGCGCTGCGGCGTCTGTTTCTGGCGTTGTTAGACAATGCGCTGAAGTATTCGGCTGGTGGCACGGAAGTATCGGCGGCGATTGTTCAGAGAAATGGCAGGATCGTGGTAGTGGTGGCGGATCAGGGAATTGGTATTGCAGGCGAGGACTTGCCGCACATTTTTCAGCGCTTCTACAGGGCAAGTAAAGCGCGGTCGGACGGTGGGCACGGCCTGGGCCTGTCGCTCGCGCAAAGTATTGCCGTGGCGCATCATGCCGCCATTGAAGTGAGCAGCGAGCCGGGGCGCGGGTCGGTGTTTCAGGTTAGCTTTGAGCGGCGGACGGCGGTGGAATTGTCGCTTTCGGCCAACAACGCCTGAGAGTGGGCGTATAGAGCGTATGCGGATGGTCGCCATCTTTCCCGCTTGTTGGTGGCCTGCGAAGCACTCAGCCAGTCCGCGCAGCCCGCGTTCGAGGCGGCGAGGATCAAGCCCCCGGACGGGCACGGCGACGAAAATATTCCGTTGCTGCTGCACGAAAAGCCGTTCGATGTCGTCATATTGTCATGCGGGCGTCGCTGATCATTTTTTCGTCGCGTGCGGGGCGTTCGGCCAATCCTCGGCGCCGGCGTTTGAAGTGGCGTCTGTCAAACCCTCCGATGGCCACTTCGGCATCGACATGAAGACGTTTCCGAAACGGCTTACGTCGACGTGCAACGTGCATCGGCTGATCGAGGCTGCGTATAGTGTGGAGCGCTGGCAGGTAACGGGTGGCTCGATACGGATCTGTTCGGGATCGAGGCGAAGACGAGCGAAGATCTGAGCGGGGAGACCGATCGCGTGCTTGCGCTGGGCAGGCCAGCGCCGCGAAAGATGATGTTGATGTTGCAAACGCTGCTCGCTGAGCGTTTTAACCTGAAGGTCCATCGGGAAACGCGGCAGGATAACGTGTTTACTCTGGTGGTGGCGAAGGGGCCGAAGCTGCAGGCGCCGAAGGATACGACAAGGTCTTTTATCAGATGGGGCCGCAACGGGTCGCCCCAGGCGGCGGCTATTTCGTATTGGATGGAAGGCAGTAATGCGTCGATGGCGCAGCTGGCTCACGCCCTCGAAGGTAATATGCACAGACCCGTGACGGATCAAACGGGGTTACCGGGAAACTATGATTTCCGGCTCGAATATGGCGACGATTCCGCTTCGGGAGGTGCGCCGGCATTTCTCACCGCGCTCCAGGATGCCACTGGCCTGAAGCTCAACACGGCTAAAGGTCCGGTGGGGTTTCTGGTGGTGGACCGCGCCGATAAGCCGTCAGCGAATTAGGCTCTGCTAACGCGTGGGTCTGGTCGGGCGTATAACCGGGCAGTATGCACCGATTCATTGCCGGACTCTTTTTCGCAGGCGTAGCGTTCGCGCAGCCGTTCAAATTCGAAGTGGCGGCGATTAAGCCGTCCAGTCCGGATGCGCATGGCAGTTCCATCCTTACCGACAAGGTTGGCGGTCTGAATGTCTCGAATGTTCCGTTGCGCGCGATCATCACCATGGCGTACGGGATTCGCGATTTCCAGTTATCCGGCGGGCCGGGCTGGGTTGGCACGGAACACTATGACATCATCGCGAAGCCGGAGAAGGTGGAGAACCCGACCGAGCCGCCTGACCTGGCTTCGATGACCGACGATCAGCACAAGGTCCGCGACGACCAATGGAAGTCGAGAGTGCGCGCACTTCTCGCCGAGCGGTTCGGACTTGTCGTGCACACGGAGACTAAGGAAGAGCAGATCTACGTGCTGAGTGTGGCGAAGGGCGGGCCGAAACTGACCGTGGTGACGAAGCCGGGTGAACGTCAGGGGACCAGCAGCAACAAGGGACGTTCTCAGGGCTTTGCCGCGACGATGGGACTGCTGGCGACGAACCTGGCGAATGCGGTGGGTCGGCCGGTGTTTGATAAAACCGGGCTGACGGAAAAGTACGATTGGGTGCTCGAATGGACGCCGGATATGGCCGCGACTGGCCTGGACGCACCGCCGCAGGTGGATAGCCCGGGGCCGACGATCTTCACGGCATTGCAGGAACAACTGGGGCTGAAGCTGGAAGCTTCGAAAGGGCCGGTCGAGACGATCGTAATCGATCGTGTGGGCCGGCCCTCGGAGAACTAAATCTGGCTGAGTTCCTGCGTGGTGAAGAAGTACTTCAGTTCTTCCGCAGCCGTCTCCGGCGCGTCGGAACCATGAATGGAATTGCGCTCAATGCTCTCGGCGAACAGCTTGCGAATGGTGCCCGCATCGGCATTGGCGGGATTCGTTGCGCCCATGACTTCTCGCAGTTTTTTCACTGCATCTTCGCGTTCGAGCGCCATAACGATGACCGGGCCTTCGGTCATGAACTTCACCAGACCGCCGAAAAACGGACGTTCGCGGTGCACGGCGTAAAAGCCTTCTGCCTGTGGCACGCTGAGCTTCAGCATGCGGAGAGCCTGGATGCGGAAACCCGCGCCTTCGAGAATCGCGAGAATCTTACCCGCATTGCCAAGCTTCACTGCGTCGGGTTTAATGATGGAAAAAGTCGTTTGCATTGTCTATTTTTTGAGTCTCTTCTGAATATTCTCGCCAATTTGCGCGGGTGACGAACAGACCGTAATCCCCGCCGCTTCCATGGCCCTGATCTTGTCCACGGCAGCGCCCGAGCCGCCGGAAATTATCGCTCCCGCGTGACCCATGCGACGTCCCGGAGGCGCGGTCTGGCCCGCGATGAAACCAACCACTGGCTTCTTCACGTGCTTGCCGATGTAGGCTGCGGCGGTTTCCTCCGCGTTACCGCCGATTTCACCGATCATCACGATCGCGTGCGTATCCGGATCGGCATCGAACAGCTGGATGGCGTCCATGAACGTGGTGCCGATGATCGGATCGCCGCCAATGCCGATGCAGGTGGATTGGCCGATGCCGAGCTTCGTCAACTGTCCGACCGCTTCATACGTGAGCGTGCCGGAACGCGAGACGACGCCGACATTGCCTTCAAGATGAATATGGCCGGGCATGATGCCGATCTTGCATTTTCCCGGCGATATGACGCCGGGGCAGTTGGGGCCGATCAGGCGCGAAGTCTTGCCCTTGAGGAACTCCCACGTTTTCACCATGTCGATGGCGGGAATGCCTTCGGTGATGCAGACGATCAGCGCAACGCCGGCGTCGGCGGCTTCCATGATGCCATCGGCCGCGAATGGCGGCGGTACGAAGATCACTGTGGCATTGGCGCCGGTTTCTTTTACAGCCTGACTGACGGTGTTGAATACGGGCCGGTCCAGATGCTTCTGGCCGCCTTTGCCCGGCGTGACGCCGCCCACCACATTGGTGCCGTAGGCGATGGCCTGCTCGGCGTGGAACGTGCCTTCGCGGCCAGTAAAGCCCTGGACAAGCAGACGGGTTTCTTTGTTGACGAGGACGCTCACTTCGCACCTCCTGCCAGCGCCACCACTTTGTCGGCGGCGTCTTTCATGCCATCGGCGATCGTAAAGTTGAATCCGGAATCCAGCAGAATCTTGATGCCCTGCTCCACGTTGGTGCCTTCCATCCTGATAACGATCGGGACCTTGATGCCAAGGTCGCGCGCCGCCGCCACTACGCCGGTCGCCAGCATGTCGCAGCGCAGAATACCGCCGAAAATGTTGATGAGGACGGCCTTCACGTTGGGGTCGGAAAGAATAATCCGGAAAGCGTTCTTGACCTGATCGGCATTGGCGCCGCCGCCGACATCCAGAAAGTTTGCCGCACTGCCGCCCGCGTACTGAATGATGTCCATGGTCCCCATGGCCAGGCCCGCGCCGTTCACCATGCAACCGACGGTGCCATCCAGCTTGATGTAGTTGAGGCCGAATTTCGAAGCTTCCACTTCCAGCGGATCTTCTTCGTTGAGATCGCGAAGTTCGACGAGCTCTTTATGCCGGAACATGGCATTGTCGTCGAAGTTAATCTTGCAATCGAGCGCGTAGACTTTGTTGTCTTTCGTGGTGATGAAAGGATTGATCTCCGCCAGCGTCGCGTCCATCTCCAGGCAGGCTTTCGAGAGCGCGATCATGGCCGCCGCCGCGCCGTTGACGGCAACTGCCGGTATACCGATCCCGAACGCAAGCTTGCGCGCCTGATACGGTTGCAGGCCGAGGCCGGGATCGATCACCTCTTTCAGGATGGCCTCGGGCGTCTTCGCCGCGACTTCCTCGATTTCCATACCGCCGGCCGCCGACGCCATGAAGATCATCTTGCCGGTGCCGCGATCAAGCACGATGCCGAGATAGAGTTCTTTATCGATCGGCAACGTTTCTTCGACGAGCAGGCGCTGTACCAGACGGCCCTCGGGCCCGGTCTGATGCGTGATCAGCGTCATGCCGAGGATTTTCTCGGCGATCGCCGTAGCGTCCGCCTCGTCCTTCGCCACCTTCACGCCGCCGCCCTTACCGCGGCCACCCGCATGGATTTGCGCTTTGACTACGACACTCCCGCCGAGTCTCTTCGCAATCGCTCCGGCTTCGGCGACGGTGTACGCCACCTCCCCGCGGGGCACGGGGACATTGTATTTGGCCAGAATCGATTTGGCCTGATACTCGTGAATTTTCATCTGGACTATGCTGGAACCTGAGGGATTGGTGTGGCCGCTGTCAGCCATGCGCGGCCAATCCCGAAGCTTCAACTTTATCATGACACTTGATTTGCTCCATACCGTTACGGGCGGCCGTTCGCTCACCGAACAACAGGCCGAAAGCGCGATGCGCGCGCTGCTGGCGGGGGAATCGACGCCGGTCCTGACCGCGGCCTTTCTGACTGCCCTGCGAATGAAAGGCGAAACAGTGGATGAGCTCACTGGCTTCGCATGGGCTATGCGCGCGGCTTCGACGCCTTTGCCAATCGATCCCGCCGTGCGGCCGTTGCTCGATACCTGCGGGACTGGCGGCGGAGGTAAGGGCACCTTCAATATTTCGACCGTGACGGCGATTGTGGTGGCGGGCGCGGGTGTTACGGTCGCCAAACATGGGAACCGGTCGATTTCAAGCCAGTGCGGGAGCGCGGATCTTCTGGAAGCTTTCGGCGTTCGCACGAATGTGACGCCTGAGATCGCAGCCGCGGCGATCAGCCAGGCCGGCATCGGCTTCCTGTTTGCGCCCGCGTTTCACACCGCGATGAAGCACGTGCAGCCAGTGCGACTGGAACTGAAAATGCGCACGGCATTCAATTATCTGGGGCCGCTCTCGAATCCGGCGCGCGCGGAGATTCAGGTGACGGGCACGTGGTCGGACGATGCGGCGGAGAAGATTGCGCATTCGCTCGCGCGGTTGGGATTGCAGCGCGGTTACGTGGTACATGGGTCGGACGGGCTGGGCGAACTCACCGTAACGGGCCCCGCATTGGTGTTCGATGTGCGCTCGGGCGATGTAACGCGGATGACGCTCTCCCCGGAGGATTTCGGGATGGATCGGCATCGGTTTGAATCGTTGCTGGGCGGAGACATTGCACGGAATCGCGAGATCGCAGAGGGCGTTCTGGCGGGTGAGCGCGGCGCGCCCCGGGATATCGTGCTGATGAACACTTCGCTCGCGCTGGTGGCTGCGGGTAAAGCGGAAGATTGGATCGAGGGCGTGGCGCTGGCGTCGCGCTCCATCGATTCTGGCGCGGCCAGAGCGAAACTGGCGGCTTTGCGCAGGGCGATGGCGTGATCATTCGGGCAGTATTGCTGAGCCTCGCCGCGTTTCTGCTGATTTCCTGCAGTCACGAGCCCGAGCGAGCGCCTGCCATCGGCGACGCTTTCATTGGCCCTGCCACGCTGACGCTTCGCAAAGACATCGATACGAAGTCGTCCGGAGTTGGCGTGGTGCATCATGGCGATCACGTGGAAATCATCGGGCAGCGGCGGCTCTGGTACAAAGTGCGCACCGATAAAGGCGTCGAAGGCTGGACGGATGACCGGCAATTGCTCGATTCGGCGCAGATGGCGCGCTTGCGCAAACTGGCCGAAGAGACGGCGGGGCTGCCTTCGCAGGGTCAGGCGACAACTTACGACGTGCTGAACGTCCATACCGAGCCGAACCGCAATTCGCCGAGTTTTGTGCAGGTGCAGGAAAAGGAAACCTTCGATGTCATCACGCATCGCATCGTGCCGCGCGCGGCGAAGCAGCCGAAGCGCCAGTTGATCAAGCCAAAACCAAAGTCCACTGCGATGCCGAAGAAGCCGGGGTCGAAGAAGTATGTCGATGCGACCGTGCCGCCGCCTCCCGCACCGAATGCGCCTGCCCCGCCGGTGGACTGGATTGCGCTTTCAAAAGAGCGCAACGCGCAGGCCGATGCCGACACGCCACCTGAGGCGCAGGATGACTGGACGTTGATCCGGACCCGGAGCGGCCAGAGCGGTTGGGTGCTGACAGGCAGGGTTTATATGTCGATTCCCGATAACGTCGCACAATACGCCGAGGGCCATCGCATCACGTCCTATTTTTCGATTGGCAGCGTGGACGATCATGGCGAAAAGCACGACATCTGGCTCTGGACGACGACCGATGCGCTGGGCGAAGATTTTGATTTCGACAGCTATCGCGTGTTCACGTGGAGCGAAAAGCACCATCGCTATGAGACCGCCTACATCCAGCGGCGTGAGCGCGGTTATCTGCCGGTGATTGCGAAGCAGGGCGAGTTTTCCGTATGTGTGGAGGATAAAGCCGGCGCTCGCGTGCGCAAGGATTACACGCTGATTGGGAACTCCGTGCGGCCCGCCGGCGTGCGTCCGTGCGAAGTGCGTGGGGAGGCCGACCTGGCGCCCGTGGAAGATAAGCCGATTGCTTTGCACGCGCCGGTTGTAGCGCAGAAGACGGGCTATCTGGACCAGTTTCGTGCGCGTTTGAAAAAGTGGTTCGGCAGAAAATAGCTCATCGCGCGAACAGTTTGCTGGCTCCCATTTCAGTGACCATCTGGTCCAGCAGGCGAACGGCATCCTCCGGCAACAGGAGGCGCTGCTTCACAAGATCGCTGGCCTGTTTCACCGCGGCTGCATAGTAGACGGCCGCCGTGGGGTACCGTTCCTCAAGGGATAATCGCGGATCGCCGCTGGCGAGGCGTTCGGCTTTCGTCCTGGCGAACGGAATATAGCCTGCGGCGAGAGATTTCTCGCGGCCTTTCAGCGGTCCCGCCGGAATCGGATTCCAGCTGGTGTACGTGCCGAGCGGCACACGCTGCAGCAGCGACGGAATGCCGCCCATTTCGTTGCCATCGGCATCCACTACAGGCACCAGCGTGGGGATGACGTGTTTGATCGCGGGCGGCACGTTCGCCATCACGCCCGATTCGTCGTTATAGCGAAACCCGGGGCCGTAATCGTAATCGAGCACCGGATTTACCACGCCATCGGGCTTCGGCGCGTTCGGAATGTTGGGCCAGCCGATGTCCGCCGAGGCATCGGGCACAAGCGTGTTATTGCCCAGGTGTGGATAGACGCTGGGCGGCGGCTCCACGTTATTCACCACCCAATCGACCAGCGCAACATAGAGCGCGCGGTCGGTTTCCTTCTCGGGATTCGGATTGGCGGCGAATTGATTCGGATCGGGCGATGCCGCGCCAAGCGCAAAGCCTCCGCGGCCACCGCCGTGCGGCGTTCCCGGATGATAGTAGCGGCGCACGTTCGCCGGCAGCGGGAGATCTTCCTTGCCAGTGGTACCCGTGATGCCGACGCTGCCGTGGCTATACCAGAACTCCGGCCCGCCATAGGTTTCGGTGATCTTTGGGCAGGTGTTGCTGGCTCTGCAACGGTGCAGGATGCCCCACGCCGGGTGATCGCGCACCTGATCGGCGTAATCGTCCCACCACAGCGGACCGTCCGCGCTGGGATCGTACATTTCCGCCATATCGCCTGGCTTTGCGAAACGAATATTGAAACCTCCGAGCATGCCGGCAATGCGCGCATTCAGACCGTCCCACACGATCCTGCCGTTCTCGTCTTCGTTGAAGCCGAGATTGAGAAAGGATTTCGCCAGACGGCCGGATTGCGAATTGCCCATGCCGATCACGCGAGGAACCGTTCCGAAGAGCGGGTTGACGGTGCCAGCGTCGTCCTTTTCGCTGTAACGGAAGAATGAAACCACGTCGCGCATCGCCGCCATGCCGACGCCGAGCACGAACGGATCTTTGGCCGTGTAAACGACTTCATACAGCAGCGCTGGGTTAAAGCTGCTCCTAAGGCAAATGCGCGTGGGGTCGGGCGTGCCGGGAAACGGTGTGGTGCGGCAATCGGCGAAAGCCCAGTCGGACGCGGGGATGGTGATGACGCCGCTCTTCACACCTGCGGGCGTTTCGGAAACGGCAGAGATCAGCTTCGCTTTGCCAGTGTCGAGCGACGCCGGCGTACGGCCCACTGCTCCCGGCAGCGATTGCGTGTTGCCGGTGGCTCCGGTGATGCGATCCCAGACCGGGCCGGTGACCGGCGCGATGGGAACTTCGATTCCTTCGCGATCGGAGCCATCGGTCGCGAGCGGAATATCGCCCTGCCAGCCGCTCCAGAGCACTGCTTCGCCGAGCTTATAGAGGAAGCCATCGCCGGGATCGCCGCCCACATGAAACTCGGCGGGGCCGCCGTGATTGCCGCGATTCACGATGTTGTAGAAAAGCACGCCCGCGGATTTGCTCATATCGACCGGCTTCACGAGCGTGAAGTTCGTTCTGTATTCGACGCGGCCGCGCGCGTTTTTCGGCGCGAACTGAATATCGGTGATGAGTACGTTGCGACGGTCTGTCGGATCGATTTCGCCCGTAGCGATCCCTTTGATTTTTTCGAACTGCCCGGCGGAGCCGAAGGTTTGGCGATTGAAAGCCGGAGCGCGGGAGGTGATAGTGATCTTCGTGATGCGCGCGTTAAGCCCGGTCACGCAAAGCGCGGCGGCAAAGAACAATCGCGTCCATTTCATATCGATGAACTCCAGTGCTGCGAGACTTTTCGAATACGCTCTACCGCTTCCATCAGGTTCGGCAGCGAGTTGGCGTAGCTGAATCGGATGTAGCCTTCTCCGTGGGCTCCGAAGGCGCCGCCATTGAGACACGCCACGCCAGCTTCGTTCAGAAGATAATCGGCCAGTTCTTTGGAGCCGATGCCGGTCCCCGCAACATTAACGAAGGCGTAAAATGCGCCGGAAGGCAGCGGGCAGCGGAAGCCGGGGATCGTATTGAGCCCCGCGCAAACTGCATCGCGTCGTCTGCGGAATTCCGCTGCCATCCGATCGACGCAATCCTGCGGACCTTCGAGCGCGGCAATACCGGCGCGCTGCGTGAAGGCCGCCGTGCAGGAATTCGAATTCACCATGAGCGTGTTCACGGCGTCGGCCAGCCATAACGGCATCACGCCGTAACCGAGCCGCCAGCCGGTCATCGAGTACGTTTTCGAAAAGCCATCCAGGATGATGGTTTTTTCCTGCATGCCGTCGAAGGTGGCGATGGAAACAGGCGTGCCATCGTAGCAGAGGCGCGAGTAGATTTCATCGCTGAGCACCATCACGTCGCGATCGCGCAGCATGGCGGCCAGTTCGGCCATATCGCCGGGCGGGATGGTGCCTCCGGTGGGATTTTGCGGCGAGTTCAGGATCACCATGCGCGTGCGGCCGCTCAGCTTGCTGCGAAAGACTTCGGGATCGAAGGAAAAGCCGCGGCTTTCCACAAGTGGGATCGCAACCGGCGTCGCACCTGTAAAGCGGATCATCGATTCGTAGATCGGGAAGCCGGGATCGGGATAGATCACCTCGTCGCCCGCGTCTAACAATGCCAGCATGGTGAAAAACATGATGGGCTTGGCGCCCGGGACCACGCAAACTTCATCCATCCCGACGGTGATACCGCGCGTTCGCGAGACATATCGCGCGATGGCTTCGCGTAGTTCGGGCAGGCCCGCGGTGGGGCCGTATTTGGTGTAGCCTTCATCGAGCGCGCGCTTACCGGCTTCGACGATGTGCGGCGGCGTGGGGAAATCGGGCTCGCCGATTTCCAGGTGGATGATGCTGCGGCCCTGTTTTTCGAGTGCCCGCGCTCGAACCAGCACTTCAAACGCCGATTCGACTTTGAGCTGGCTCATGCGGGATACGAGGCGTCGTTGTCTGGATTCTTTCGTCACTTCGCACAGACTATCATGCGGGGCGCGAATGCCGACGATCGACTTCCGCCCAGAGTTCCTGCGCCTTGATAACGCTTCCGCCCCGTCTTGCGATTATGTCTGTTCCTCGCAATGAGCCGTTTTCGAACGACCATTCCAGTCTGGCCTTAGGATCGATCACAATGATCTGCCGAATGCCCCATTTTTCATAGAGCCAGCATTTGCGCAGAACGCGGGCGAATGGATCGTCGGGCGAAAGTATTTCGATCACGACTTCAAACGGCTCTGTCGGATAGGGGCCCCGATTTGACCTTCGGTTGCGATCACATCGGGGATAGGCTCACACGCGGGATCCAGCTTGAGAGTGACTTCAGGACCCGAGTCGAAGCCCATCGCATCCAGCAATTGAAGGAGAATCTTCTGAATCAGCGAATGCAAGCGCGTGGGCATGCTCTTCTGAACCGCCTCCCCGTCCCAATATTCAAAGTAGGGCTTCTCGCCGGGGTAGCGCTCGTGGAAGTCCTGCAACGAAAGTTTGCGTTCGGCAACTGCAGGCATGGCTGTCTCGATTATCGCTCACTTTCCTCGCGCCAGACCCAGCGCCCGAATCCGCTTATGCAAATTCGTCCGCTCCATCCCCAGCGCCCGCGCCGCGCCGGAAACATTCCACCCCGAATCTTCCAGAGCCCGCAATACATGATCGCGCTCGGCCGATTCCCGCGCCTCCTGCACGCTCGAACGCCCGCCCGTTTCGCGCTGCAACTTCAGCTCCAGCGGAATCGCCGCGGCCGTCAGCGTATCGCCCGGTGAGAGAATCGCCATGCGCTCCACCGCATTGCGCAATTCACGCGCATTGCCCGGCCACTTGTATTCCTGGAACGCATCCCACACTTCCGCATCGAAAGCGCGCTTGCGAAATCCGTTGCGCGCGCAGAAATCTTCCAGGAAATATTCCGCCATCGGCCGAATATCCTGCGGCCGCTCACGCAGCGCCGGCACCCGTATCGGCACCACACTCACGCGATAGTAGAGATCCTCGCGAAACTTCTCCTGCGCCACCAGCGCGGTGAGATCGCGATTCGTCGCCGAGACCACACGCACCGTCACGCGAATCGTCTGCTCGCCGCCCACGCGATGAAACTCGCCTTCCTGCAACACCCGCAGCAGCTTCGCCTGCGAATTCGAATGCAGATCGCCGATTTCGTCGAGAAACAGCGTGCCGTTATCGGCCAGTTCGAACTTGCCCCGTCGCATCGCCGTCGCACCGGTGAACGAGCCTTTTTCATGGCCGAACAATTCGCTCTCAATCAGTTCGCCGGGAATCGCCGCGCAATTCACTTTGACGAACGGCCCGGAAGCAAACGGACTCGACGCATGTATGTGCGCCGCGAGCAATTCCTTGCCAGTGCCGGATTCGCCCACCAGCAGCACACGCGCATCGGACCGGGCCGCCATAGTCGCCTGCTCCAGCGCCCGCTCGAACGCCGGACTCACGCCGATCATACGCGTCCCCGGTCCCACGGCCTCTTTCAGCCGCTTATTCTCCTGCTTCAGAGTCCCCTGTTCAAACGCGTTCTTGATCGCAACCAGTACGCGATCGCGCCCCAGCGGCTTTTCGAGAAAATCGAAAGCGCCGGCGCGCGTAGCTTCCACGGCATCCGCGATGGTCGCGTGCCCGGAGATCATGATTACGGGCGCCGTAATCTCCGACGCCTGTAATTCCCGCAGCAGATCGATACCGTTGGCATCGGGCAGACGCACATCGAACAGGTACAGGTCCATGCGCGCACGCTCCGGGAAAGCGCGCATCTCCGCCGCCGAGTGCACGGAATTGACCTGATACCCCTCACGCTCAAGAATCATGCGCAGGGAGCGGCCGATATTTTCTTCGTCGTCAACGACCAGAATTCGTCGTGTTGGCATGATCCGCTCCAGCCGGAAGTAGCACGCGGAACCCTGCGCCGCCCAGTTCGCCCGCAATCAGCAGAATATCTCCGCCCGAAAGCAGCGCGCTCTTGCGTGCGATGGAAAGACCGAGGCCCATACCGCGCTTCTTGAATGAAATCGTAGGCTGGAACAGCGAGTTGCGCGCCAGTTCGCTCAGCCCGGGCCCGGAATCGTGAACCTCGATCGCCACCCGGTCGTCGATCGATACCACCTTGGCCAGAATCCGGCCGCCCTCGCCAGCGGCCTCCGCGGCGTTTTCCAGAAGATTGACCAAAATACCCTTCACCAGATCCTGATCCGCCATCGCCGTCGGAGTGTTAGCGGCAGCTTCCACCAGATAGCCCACCTCCGGGTGCGCGGTCTTCAGAAATGCAATACGTTCTTCTACGATCGCGGGAAGATCCAGCGCCTCCGGGCATACCGGCGGCTCCGAAGAAAACTCCGAAAACGCGCGGATACGCCGCTCCAGCGATTCGATCTCATCCACCACAATCGAGGCCGCCTGCTCAAGAAACGCCCGGCGCACCGGGACCGAAGTCTCGTTCTCGCGCGCCACCATCTCTTCCACCGTCAGCCGTATCGGCGTGAGCGAATTCTTCACCTCATGCGCCATCTTACGGGCCAGAACCTGCCAGCTCGCCAGTTGCGTGAGATAAACCAGCCGGTCCCGGCTCTGTTCCAGCTGCGTGGCCGTCCGGTTGAACGCCTGCGTCGCCAGACCGATCTCATCGGTGCGGTCATTGGGGACGCGGATGCGGAAATTGCCGCCAGCGAGGCTCCTGAGCGCCTCCGTCAGGTTCACGATCGGGCGGCTGAACCGCGTCGCCACAATCCAGACCAGCCCCAGCGCCACCAGCCAGATCAGGGTCACCAGCAGCCCCCAGGTCACGAAGTAGCCGCGTCGCAGGTCGACCGTCACAATCCCACGCGCATCGCGGTATTCGCGCGAAAGATCGTCCATGCGGATTCCCAGCGGCCGCTCCCAAACGCTGACCGTGGTAGCGCCGCGCACCATGTAGCGCAGCTCAGATCCGCCCTGGCCGGTGATGGCAAAGCGCTCGTATTCGTTGCTGTCACGGAACTCGCGGACGGCATCGAGCACACCGGCCTCATCCGCTACAGTGGATTGGCGGGTATAGACCCGTGGCGAGATCCGGCCCGCCTGAGCGTCTTCCTTCAGGCGCTCGGAAGCCTGTTGATAATACTGGCGGCCGGTCTGTTCCAGCGCCTTCGAGACCGAACTCAGCTGATCCACCGGCGCGAGGCTGTGCTCGAACAGGTTCGTCGTGAGCCAGATAGTGGGCCCCAGAGGCACCAGCGTCGCGGCGATGAAAACCAGCGCGAGACGCGTCCGCAGCGTCACCCGTGCATACCTTTCCGAAGCAAATCCTCCAGGCGCACCTGCCCGCTGTTCAGCAGCCAGTGAGCCTGTTTATCGCGGACCGGACGGCTGAAGACCTGAATCATGCGCGCCAGGCTGATGCCGCCATCGCCAATCATGCCCGCCATGTCACGGGGGTCTTCGACACGCATATCCAGCTGGATGTAAAACGGCCTGTCCGTCGGAAGATCGGAGCGATGGAGCGTTAGCTTATCGAAGCACCAGGTCTCCGCCGCGGGGCCAGTCAGGTGCGAAATGGTGAGTTTCTGGTCCGAACGATCGCCGATCTTCGTCACCGAGAACCGCTCATCCCAGATGTCGTAACTTACCGCGAACCGTGCCACGGAGGGCTGCGCGTCCGGCACCACGTAGTTGGGCGAAGTCGAAACCGTCAGCTGCGCGATAAATGCCACGGAAGCTCCGTCTTTCAGACGTTCCAGAGACTTTCCGCTCAGAAAGCTGAAGTTTGGTGCCATCACGTGCAGGAATTCGCCGTCCAGCCGCGCGTCGAGCCGCCGTTCGTCGTATTCGATCGCAAAGGCGGAAACCGCCACCCCGGCCACCAGGGCCGCGCAAATCGCGATTTGGGAGCGGCGCGAGATCAATAGTTCATACCTGCGATAAACACCGGTGCAACGTGTCCTGCAATGACCGGAAACGCCATCGCTACATTAAAGATACCCTGCCGGAAACCCAGCCCCAGAGAGTGTCGCACGGTTCCGAGCTTATTGCCGTCGCCGATCAGCCCGGCGTTATAGAAAACCTCGGCGGTACCCTTCTGCACCTGATAGCCGTAGCTCAGCGAATTATGGACCATCCTGTCGCAGCCCAGCGGATCGATCGCATAACGGTTCCACCCCAGCAGCGTAGAACTGTTCCCCAGCACAAAACGCTCAAACAACGGCGCCTGGCCGACCAGTGCACCGCCGATCAGCCGATCCGTCACCACGCGGCGGCCGGATTTCCACTCGTACCGCAGCGAAACATCGTGTCTCGAATATACATAGCTGGAACCCAACTCGTGGGTGGCAAGCCGTAATCCATACCTCGCGTCCCAGCGTTGCTGCATATCGGCACCCTCCACGGTATAGCCGAAATCCACCGCGGCCGTGGCGGCATTGGCGGAAAGGTCGCGCTCACGGCCGGCAATTTGCGTCGTTTCCATGTCCATACCCTCAAAACTTGCGCCTACCGACACGGAAAGTGTACGGGAAAGCACAAAGGTCAGAGTCGGGGCAATGTTTCGCCGATTCCGGTAAAGCGCAAAAGCGTTGGATGTGCCGGGAGCTGAAACGTTCTGCTCCGCCACGGCTCGCCGCGTGGCCGGGTTCCAGAGGTCGTTGTAGCCTTCGATCCCCAGAGCGAATCGAATCCGATCGGAAAAAACGTGAGAATCCTGATATTGCGTGGAAAAGCCGGTGAACCGCTCCGTCAGATCGTCGCCGTTACTGCCGAGTCCGACGGCCAGAGACTGCTGGTGGAATCGGCCGCTGGCGTTGAGTTCGGTCGTCCAGCCCTGGTTGGAATCGTAGAGAAAACGGGGGACGGAAAGATCGAAGCTGTAATCCTTACGTACCGTCTCGAAATCGACGCGCACACGATCCGGCGCGCTGCCGCGTAACAGGTGTTCGCGCACATCTTCAAGACGCAGCGTGGAGCGCAGCCGGCCAGCCAAATCGCCGATCGCCGACATGTCGCAGGGTGTCCCCACCAAAGACGCCAGACGTTTGCGCAGGCTGGGCGAGAGCTTGGCGTCGCGGAAATGCGCCACTTCGATGCCCGAGATCGAAACGCTTTCGATCCTGTACTGCTGATTGACGTTCGATTCGGCTACAGCGCGCACCAGAGCCTGGTCGGCTCGGGCAGTCTGGAAGGCGCCGAGGCAAAAGCCGAGGCAAAATACGAATCGCCTGAGCGAGGTGCCGCTACTCTGTGCGTATCTGACCCTGTGGAACATTGGCGACTCTGATGCACGCCTGCGGCCTTTGCGCCGAAGACGGGCAAACCTCATTGTAACGGGCAAAAAGCGGGAACGTAAAGAAGCGCCACCTGTGGCTGACAATTCACAGGTGTGCACGGGAAACCATGCGACGCGGGCTGAGTGAACGCGCGTCGCGGAATTTGGTTGAACTGGGGGAGCTTGGCCGGGAATCAGAGAGCCTTCGCGAGTTCCGTCGCGAAAGCGCTTTTCGGTTCATTCTCACGCTTACGCGCCGCGCCGCCACTGGGACGCCGATCCGGACGGTTGCGCGGAGCTTCCGCTCTGGCAGCGCCCGCGGCCGGTGCCGCACCCTTGACAGCAACCGGTCCTTTAGTTGGCTGAGCGGGGTTTGCGCGGAGGATTTTGTCCTCCAGTGGTGCGCGATCAAAACGGCGAATAATCGCCTGCATTTCGTCAGATGTCGGAGCCTCTACAAACGCGAAGCCTTTCGACTCCTGCGTTTCGTGGTTCCGGATCACCTTGACCGAATCCGAGACAAGATCTTCCGCCGTTAGCCATTGTTTAATGTCATCGGCGGTGACCCAGGTGGGCAAATTGCCCAAAAAAACGGTAAAACTCATTAAGGTTGCTGCTTGCACTCCGTGGTTGGAAATTTAGATGATCCTTCAAGGAAGGGAATGAAAAAATTCACCTTCTCGCCTTAACGATACTACCAGACCGATATTGATGGCGCAATGGTTTGTGTGTGTCGGTCGGGTTTCAGCGGTGAATATCACGCGCCGAAGCTCCGATCATCCCGCCGGATTACGCTGCGCCGATCAACACGCGGCGCAGGCCCCTCTCACCCTGACTGCCAGATTCGGTTTATGCTGATAATCGTGAACTTAATTGCGACAGTGATAGCGGGCCTGGCACTGGCTGCAACACTGCGACCGCAAGACACGATCAACCAGATTCCCCGATTCGATGACCACACGGTCACCGAAGAATTCACCGGAACACCCGCCGACCCTATCCTGAACACCCCGGAGAAAAGGAGATATCGAGCTCGGATTCGGCAGGGCGTGTCCAATGGGCAGGATGTGTGGAGCGGCAACTGGAAGAATCCTGCTATTGCGCCGGGGCCGAACTTTGCAGGGCACTACTTCATCATCCGTTGGGGCTGTGGGTCCGAATGCGTCACCATGGCGATTGTGGATGCGAGAACCGGAATCGTCTATGAACCCCCGCTCGCGGCGAAGGGCTCGCTTTTCTTACCGCTCGACAGCCTAAGCCACATGGAAGTGGATTTCCGCATTAATAGCAGCCTCATAGTCCTGCGCGACGCTTGCAGGGATTTTCGGGATAGACGCACTTGTGGTCTTTATTACTTTGACTGGCAAGATAATCGGTTCAGGCTTTTGAAGTTCGTGAGGGTGGACCGACCGCAAAGATAGTCGTTAACGAGTCATTTGCCTGCCGAACATCACAAGGCCTGGTGAAAACCGACTGGACGCCCCGGAACCGGGCTCTCGTCAGCAGAATCTGAAACTTCGTCAACTCCTTCCCGGGCGCAGAGATGGTGTCGCGGTGCCGTTTCGGCGGTAAATATCACTGCACGACCGCCTCATTTTCGCGTCAGTCTCATTAGCCGGAGTAACCCCGCCACCCAAGAATGACGCTATACTTATCGGCAGACGGAGTTCACACAGGAGGTATCGCGCCATGCGAAGCCCGGCACTCGCGACAGCTTCGGCAGCGCTCTCATTCGTCTTCCTGGCCCTCATCGGTACCCGCCTCATTGACGCCGGCACCCCCTTCGAAACCAAACTTCCCCCCGACCGCCAGATCCTCCAGGCGCTCAACCGTCTGACTTTCGGCCCGCGTCCAGCCGACGTCGAACAAGTCCGCCATCTCGGCCTCGAAAAATGGATCGACCTCCAGTTGCATCCCGAACGCATCCAGGAAAACCTCATCCTCGAAGCCAAACTGGAGCCGCTCGAAACTCTGCGCCTCGACCCGTCGCTCGTGGTCAAAGACTACATGATGCCCCAGATGCAGATGGGCATGATGACCCAGCCCGTCAATGCCATGAACCTGCTTTCTCAGGACGACCGGCGCAAAGTCCTGAACGGCACCGCGGAAGAACGCAAAGCGGCGCTCGAATCCTTCGATCCGGAAAAGCGCAAACAGGTTCTCCTGGTCCTTCCCCCCACCAACCTCTCCAGCATCCCCGAGTTTCAGCAGGAGGCCGACGATGCCCGCAAGGAGCAGCAGGAGCAAAGGGCGCAGGAAATGCGCCGCCGCAATCCCACACTGAACGATCTGCTGGATACCGACCAGATGAAAATCGCCATGAACGGCGCCTCCGATCAGGTGAAAGCCCTGTTGACCGGCCTGGAACCGGAAAAAGAGCGCCAGGTAGCCGCCGCCATGCCGCCCGCCCGACTGGCGGACCTTCCCGATATCCGCCGCGAAGCCCAGCGCTACCGCAACCCGCAGCAGGTGGTCAGTTCCGATCTGCGCGCCGGCAAACTCAACCGCGCCGTCTACTCGAACCGGCAACTGGAAGAAGTGCTGGTCGATTTCTGGTTCAATCACTTCAACGTCTATGAGAATAAGAACATCCAGCAGGCCTTTCAGACCTACCGCGCCCTGCTGACCAGCTACGAGCGCGACGCCATCCGCCCTCACGTTCTGGGGCACTTCAAAGATCTGCTGCTGGCCGTCGCGCGCCATCCCGCCATGCTCTATTACCTCGACAACTGGCAATCCATGTCGACCGACGCCGATGACCGCATGCAGGTCGGCCCCTTCGCCCGGCCCATCCAGCTCGCGCAGCTGCCGCTGGCAATCAACCGCCAGCCCCACGGCCTGAACGAAAACTACGGCCGCGAACTGATGGAACTCCACACCATGGGCGTCAACGGCGGCTACACCCAGCAGGACGTCATCGAAGTGGCCCGCTGCTTCACTGGCTGGACCGTCCGCAAGCCGGCCGATCCCGAGTTCGAATATGTGGATTTCATGCACGATGACGATGCGAAGACCCTGCTCGGGCACAAAATTGCTGCCCACGGAGGCGAGAAGGACGGCCTCCAGGTCATCGACATTCTGGCGCATCACCCCGCCACCGCGCATTTCATTTCGAAGCAGCTCGCCCAGCGTTTTGTGGCCGATGATCCGCCGCCCGCCCTGGTGGAACGCATGGCCCAGACCTTCCTGAAAACAGACGGCGACCTGCGCGCCGTTCTGCAAACCATGTTCCTCTCGCCCGAGTTCCTTTCCGAAGGCGCCTGGCAGGCCAAGATCAAATCGCCATTCGAGATGGTGGTCAGCGCCCTGCGTGCTACCGGCGCGGACATCCTCGATACCCAGCAGTTAGCTCAGAAAATTACCGATCTCGGCGAACCACTTTACGGTAAGGTTGAGCCGAACGGCTATCCGCTGACCGGCGACGCCTGGCTCGGCACCGCCGATCTGCTGGGCCGGCTGAGCTTCGCCTCGGCGCTGGTTTCCGGTCAGGTTCCGGGCGTGAAAGTGAACACGGCGCACTGGGATGGCAAGGATAATGCGTCCATCTCGCACGAACTGCTGGGCAGGGATGCCACTCCCGAAACGCTGGGCGCGATGACCTCGGCCATGCCGCCGAAGTCGGTGGCGGCGTTGATTATCGGTTCTCCGGAATTCAACAGGAGGTAAGGGCGAATATGTTGACCAGACGCGTTTTATTGCGGGGTTCGGCGGTTGTGATGGCGGGCGCGGGCGCCATGCCCGGCTGGCTGGCGCGAGCGGCGGATGCGACAACTACGCCCGGAGCCAGAAAGAAAATCCTGATCGCGATCTTTCAGCGCGGCGCGGCGGACGGCCTCAATATCGTCGTGCCGTTTGCCGAAAAGCGCTACTACGAAATGCGGCCTTCCATCGCCATTGCGGCGCCCGGAGCCACCAACATCCAGAATCCCGGCCCGTTCGGCGGCACGGCAATCGATCTCGACGGCCACTTCGGGCTGAATCCGGCGCTCGACACTCTGAAACCGCTCTGGGAAAAGAAACAACTGGCCATCGTCGAAGCCACCGGCTCGCCCGACCCGTCGCGATCCCACTTCGACGCCCAGGACTACATGGAATCGGGAACACCTGGCAAATCGACGGGCAACGGCTGGCTGAATCGCGCACTGCCGCCCGCCACGCCCGAAACATCGCCCCTGCGCGCTATTTCCCTGGGGGCGCAGCTCCCGCTCACCTTGCGTGGCGACCGCGCCGCCATCGCGGTCAATAACGCGCAGACGTTCCAGCTGGGAACCCAGGATTCGGCCGGCATTCTCGAAAGCATGTATGCCACAACTCACGACGCGCGGCTGAGCCAGCCCGGCAAGGACGCTTTCGCGGCCATGAAGATGATCAAAACCGTCAACCAGCAGCAATATACGCCCGCGCAGGGAGCGCAATACCAGCAAGGCGGCGAACTCGGCCGGAATCTGCAGCAGGTGGCGCGGCTCATCAAGGCGAACGTCGGCGTCGAAGCCGCTTTTGCCGAAGTGGATGGCTGGGACCACCACGGCAACGAAGCGAATCAGCTTTCGAACATGCTGCGGCAGTTTGGCGCCGCGCTCGCCGCCTTCAGCACCGATATGGGCGACCGCATGGAGGATATCGTCCTCGTGACCATGTCGGAATTCGGCCGCACGGCCGAAGAAAACGGCAACGGCGGCACCGATCACGGCCATGGCAACGTGATGATGGTGCTCGGCGGCAATGTCGCCGGGGGCAAAATCTACGGCGCCTGGCCAGGTCTCGAAAGAGAGCAACTCAACGAAGGTCGCGATCTGGCCGTGACCACCGATTTTCGCGCCGTGCTCAGCGAACTGGTGGCCGGGCAATTGGGCCAAAAGGATCTGGGGCTCGTGTTTCCCGGCTATCGGGCGAGCGCGCCGTTGGGTCTGCTGCGGATGTAAGAAGTCACTTTCTCCGACCATCTCCTGATGCGGTCAATGGCCATCAGCTCCGGCGGAGCCTTGCCTCCAGTTTCCCGCTCGGCTGCTCTGAGCTGTTTGTGTCGATCGATGAGCGGAGGTCATTGCTTCAGCTCAACTGGGGACGTGGTTTAGAATCAAGAGAGCAGTCAGATCGGGGCGCGTAGCTCAGCTGGTTAGAGCGCCTGCTTCACACGCACTGCGGCCCGCTCCAAAGCTTCTTTTGGTTTATCTTCACTTTCATGTTTTTCAATAACTTGGGGAATCTGCTTTTCGCTCAAAGGCAACTCAAGTAGGCTCAACACGAGGGGTTTTGTCACGGTTTTGCCACGGTGCGGGGCCCTGGCGACCCGAGCCGGTCCTCGAAAGGGGATCGGCTCTTGTCCGTTTCGGGTCGCTATATTTCGATTTTCAGCCCGTGCCACTCGGCAGCATCGTTGAAATGGTGAATCAGCCATCTGATCTTGGTTTCGTGCCGCAAGCCCTGAACGGCGGCGATGCGCTTTAGGAGAATTTCGCGAACGCCTGTCAAGAACTCCCTCAGATCTCTTTCGGGGTTCGCATTAATCACGGTCCACTTTGAAAGCGGAGGTGTGAGAACGTTGATGAACGAGCACCCGTCCGTATCCCTGAGCAGGAGTTGCTCGTTCCACATCGTCGCGTTCTCACAGCTGATCGCTTCGCAAACTTCTGGAGTCACCACGATGCGGGGATATTTGGCGACGTCTTTCTCGATATTGATGGCCTCGATAATTGCGGGACCGAAGGCGACCCTATCTTCATGGAATGCGTCCCCACGCACGATAGCGCCACGAGTGAGTATGTTCTTCGCCAGAAGATCCGCACCCAAGGCCTGTACGGCTGCCATTAAACGCCATGGCGGAACCTCCTCGCCGGTGTCCGGCTCTTCGGCTCCCTCTGAGATCAAATAGCAGTCGGAGAACGCGGTCATCGTCACATCACTGGGCGGCAATAAGGAAACGCGGGGTGCCGGCAGCGGAGCACAAAGTCGACGATACTCATCGAAACCTTCGACCTGCTTATCGATCGTGCTGAGCGCGTCGCGTATGTTCTGAAAGTCGTTGTTCTTGCCGCTCACCATGCCGTTGACAATCTCCGTGAAGCCGAGAATATCGACAAAGGCCACGAAACGCTTTGTGAACGGATTGATGCCGTGACCGGGAGACGCAGTCGTACTTGTCAGCGAGGTAATTGAGTCCATAGCTTTTCAAAACGCGTAACCGTTATAGTTTTCCCGGCTCATGCTTTAATACAAAGTTTTTCCTAGCCATTGCACGACTCGAACTTCTCCGCGTTTCCGGGCTTTCACCCGTTGACCCGCTCTTCCAGTTCTCTCAGATCCGCCATCAGGTTCTCGAAAGGTGGTGGTTCGGCGAAGAACATTTCCCGCATGTCCCGGTAGTCGGTTCGAATCCGCGCAATATTGTCGTCCGAAGGGCAGACCCGAAGGCTGCCAGGTTTGGCAAGATCGTACCGCGCCGCAGCCTCCCGGAAAAAGATTTTCTTGTGCTCCACCACGCTTGCCAGCAGCCCGAAGTCTTTTATGGCATTCTGCCCGTACTGGTGCCGATACAAGCGTGCCAGGTCGTAATGGTGCCGCGAAAGCCGGGGCGGCGTTTTTCCCGAATGGAAACCTGCATGGAGCAACGTTGCCTTCTCCCAGAAAGTCCGTTCAGGCCGCAGAACGTGAACTTCTGCAGTTGGCTGAGCGAGGATACCTGGAAGTGCGTCGGCAATGTACGGCTGAATCGCCCGCTGCTCCGACGGCCATACATCCCCTCGGCAGCCGAACTCCAGCCGAACCACGGGGCGAATGTAGTTGCCCAAGCCGTACAGGTTCTCTTCTAAGCCGAGCGGGTAGGTGAACAGGAGGCTCTGGCGATCCGCGTCGGCCGTATCTTGGCTGATCGCCCATTCCGCTTCACCGAGGACCGAACGAAAGGACTCCTGGAGTTCCTGGCGGACCGCGCCCTGAACAGTCTCGGAGCATTTGCCCGCCAATTCGTCCAGTTTCCGGTTTCGTTTGTTTGTACCAGCGATGTTTGAGGGGTCCTCGTCTCCAGCGAATCCGAGCGCGTGGCGGTCGAGGACGATATCGACGTCTTCCGAGAAACGCTCAATGACCTTGTAGACCTTGGACAGCGAGGTTCCGCCTTTGAAGAGTGGGCTCGGCAGCTTCGTACTCGAGAAGATTCGCTGAAGTGCCCAGCAGACCCAGAAATCCTTTTCCACGATCGTTGCCGAACCCACCCGCAACCGGGCGGCGGTTTCGCGGAAAACGATGGCGCGCTCCGGGGCCGGTAGTAGGGCGAAGTGATCCATCTGTGGACTCGCCCTAATGTTATGCCGTGACCTCGTCTATTGCCGACGTCATCCAATGCGGTGCGTAATGCGCGAGCTCCTTGAGTCCGGTTTTCGCATCTGAGGGCAAGTTCCGACGAAGCCGCTGAATGATGCCGGCCGTAAGGTGATCCGGCCCGAATGCGCGCATCGCCTGTAATGCGACACCCGCGGAGGTCCCTGCTCCGAGCAGCGCCCTGGGACCAGCATGTTTGAAATGGATGATCTGATTGCCAACCTTGATCTTTCTGGAACTGCCGTCAATCAGATAGACGATCTGCGCGGGCACCTGCGAAGAGAGGCCAAGCACGTTGGCCGCATGCGCCGGTGTTGGCTGCAGCCGATACCCGGCCTGGTCGGCGATAGATCTCGCTATGGCATCGGGATCTGGCGAGAGAGCGCCCAGCGTGGGGTGTGTTCTCGGAATGTCGTACACCCCGCGAGCAATTCGCCTGATCTGTCCTGCTTTGGTCAAGCGGCTCAGGGCCTGATCCACGGCAGCGGGATTGCCCAGATCATCGAACATTCTGGGGCCAAATACGCTTCCCGGTGCTCCCGATTTCATGCGGCTCAAGAGCCTCGAACTGACATCCGCCATGTCAGAAATATAGTATCATATTTCTGACAGGCAGGGTTTCGGGCCGGATGCCAAAAGATGTTGGCCGATATGAACGGAAAAGCTGTGAACGGCCATCGCTGTCGCCGCCTACGTCGAATACGTGACGTCAGAATTCTCCAAGCCCGCCGCGAAGCAGCATCTGGCTTGCGCGATCACGCGCTTATCGCGACGCTCTTTAACAGCGTTTGCCGGATAGTCGCCGCCGATTGCGGTCTCGCGGACCTTGGCATGGCGCGCTTCTCCTATTCGGTTCGGCCACAATTCGTCGAAACCCGCTTAAAATAGGAGCAGGGTCCCTATGGCGCTATTCTTCCGAACAAACGTTGCCCTCGTCTTGTTGTGTGCGGCCGGATCGGCGGTGTGGTTACAGTCCGCGCCCAGTCCCGCAGAACTTCCGGCTACGCGCATCGATGGTGTACAGGCCCTCAATCCGCGCTCCGCGCTCGTGTGGGGCGACAGCGATACGCTACAGATCTGGCGGGTTGAATTCCTGGGCGTCGGCGCGAACGCGGGAATTCGCTGGACGGCCATTCCGACACCTCCCGAACTGAAGACATTCAAAGACAGCAGCAAGGAGGAGGGTTCGCCGCAAGTAAAAGTAAACTTCGGACCCGATGGCACTATGCGCGTTTTCTGGGCCGATAACGAGCGGGAATTCGGTGAAGCGCATTTTGAATTCGATCTGCATCAGGCAGAGAGCGCGGATGAAGGGCACACCTGGCGCGTGTATCAATCCACCTTGTTGGAGCCCGGTGGCG